>Ga0209672_100090_pt1 | contig 119861 bp, 104 predicted proteins | sample AraplaCol_mMS_r2_FD_184273 | JGI IMG/M metagenome (GOLD analysis project Ga0209672, IMG submission 184273) | Arabidopsis root microbial communities from North Carolina, USA - plate scrape CL_Col_mMS_r2 (SPAdes) (version 2) | ecosystem: Host-associated > Plants > Roots > Endosphere | place: USA... | reverse complement strand
CGATGTCGATCGAGGGCATCGTCGCGATGCAGGCCTGCGCGCGCATCGGGGCCACGCACTCGGTCGTGTTCGGCGGCTTCTCCGCGAAATCGCTGAACGAGCGGCTCGTCGACGTCGGCGCGGTCGCCCTCATCACCGCCGACGAGCAGGCGCGCGGCGGCAAGACGCTGCCGCTCAAGAGCATCGCCGACGAGGCGCTCGCGATGGGCGGCTGCGAAGCAGTCAAGAGCGTGATCGTCTATCGCCGCACCGGCGGCAAGATCGACTGGCACGCCGGGCGCGACCTGTGGATGCACGAGATCGCCGACAACGAGCCCGACACGTGCGCACCGGAATGGGTCGGCGCAGAGCATCCGCTGTTCATCCTCTATACGTCGGGCTCGACCGGCAAGCCGAAGGGCGTGCAGCACAGCACCGGCGGCTACCTGCTGTGGGCCGCGCAGACGATGAAGTGGACCTTCGACTGGAAACCGACCGGCGTGTTCTGGTGCACGGCCGACATCGGCTGGGTCACGGGCCACACGTACATCACCTACGGCCCGCTCGCGTGCGGCGGCACGCAGGTCGTGTTCGAAGGCGTGCCGACCTGGCCGGACGCCGGCCGCTTCTGGAAGATGATCAACGATCACAAGGTCACGGTGTTCTACACCGCGCCGACCGCGATCCGCTCGCTGATCAAGGCCGCCGAGGCCGACGACAAGGTTCATCCGAAGAGTTACGACCTGTCGAGCCTGCGCATCATCGGCACGGTCGGCGAACCGATCAATCCGGAAGCGTGGATGTGGTACCACAAGCACGTCGGCCAGGAGCGCTGCCCGATCGTCGACACGTGGTGGCAGACCGAAACCGGCGGCCACATGATCACGCCGCTGCCGGGCGCGACGCCGACGGTGCCGGGGTCATGCACGCTGCCGCTGCCGGGCATCATGGCCGCGGTGGTCGACGAGACCGGCCAGGACGTGCCGAACGGGCAAGGCGGCATTCTCGTCGTCAAGCGTCCGTGGCCCTCGATGATCCGCACGATCTGGGGCGACCCGGAGCGCTTCAAGAAGAGCTATTACCCCGAGGAGCTTGGCGGCACGCTCTATCTGGCCGGCGACGGCACGGTGCGCGACAAGGACACCGGCTACTTCACGATCATGGGCCGCATCGACGACGTGCTGAACGTGTCGGGCCACCGGCTCGGCACGATGGAGATCGAGTCGGCGCTGGTTTCGCACGAGCTGGTTGCGGAAGCGGCGGTGGTCGGCCGCCCGGACGACACGACGGGCGAGGCGGTGGTCGCGTTCGTGGTACTGAAGCGTTCGCGTCCGGAAGGCGAGGAAGCGGCGGCGCTCGCGAAGACGCTGCGCGACTGGGTCGGCAAGCAGATCGGGCCGATCGCGAAGCCGAAGGACATCCGCTTCGGCGACAACCTGCCGAAGACGCGCTCGGGCAAGATCATGCGGCGCCTGCTGCGCTCGCTCGCGAAGGGCGAGGCGATCACGCAGGACACGTCCACGCTCGAGAACCCCGCGATCCTCGAGCAGCTCGGCCAGTCGCTCTGAATGACGGGGCCGGCATCGGCCGGCCTTACCCAATCTCTTCGACGCACGCGCGTTCGGGCGGCCATCCCCGCCATGAACGCGTCGCATGCGGCCGACACCCGGCCACGCACGTGCGTTCCGCCGCGCCCCATCGTGCGTATGCGGCCCGCGCGCCGGACACCGCTTCGCGGCGGTCCGTCGCATTCCCCGTTCGATGCATCGACGTACAACAACACTGGAGACACCCAATGAAAAACAGAATCGTGATCGGTTGCGCCGCGCTGGCAGGCGCGATGGTCAGCAGCAGCGCCTTCGCACAGAGCAGCGTAACGCTGTATGGCAACCTCGACGCCGCGGTGCTGTACACGAGCAAGACGCTCGACGCCGCCACCGGCGCGAACGCCGGCCATCAGTTCGCGATGACCGACACCGGCATGACGCCGACGACGTTCGGGATGATCGGCACCGAGGATCTCGGCGGCGGACTCAAGGCGAAATTCCAGCTCGAAAGCGGCTTTGCCGTCACCAACGGCGCGTTCGCCCATTCGAACGGCAACTTCTTCGGCCGCCAGGCGTGGGTCGGGCTCGACGGGGGCTTCGGCACGGTCAAGGCCGGCGTGCAGTACTCGCCATTCCTGCTCGCGATCTTCGATTCGGATCCGCGCAGCTTCTCGCACTTCGGCAGCGGGCTGATCAACTACGTCGACAACGTGCTGGTGACGGGCCTGTTCAACCCGAACGCCGTGTCGTACACCAGCCCGACGATCGCCGGCCTCACCGGCAGCGCGATGTTCGCGTTCGGCGGCAAGGCCGGCGACTTCCAGGCCGGCCGCCAGTATTCGGCGAGCCTCAAGTACGAACATGAGGGCTTCATGATCGACGCCGCGTTCTACGACGGCAACGACGGCACCAACCCGACGCCGACGCCGAGCACCGTCGCGTTCGTCGGGCGCACGATCGGCGCCGCATACCGCTTCGGCCCCGTCACCGCGAAGGCGTCGTTCACGAGCTACAAGGTCGGCGGATCGTTCAGCAACAACGTGTATGGCGGCGGCCTCGATTACCAGGCGACGCCGGCCGTCGACCTGAACGGCGGTGTCTGGTTCACCAGCGATCGCAACGACACGGCCAATCACTCGCTGCTCGCGGCCGTCGGCACGACCTACAGCCTGTCGAAGGCAACCGCGCTGTACGCGCAGGTCGCGATGGTCAACAACCACGGTGCGATGAACACCGGGCTCGGGATCAACAACGCGCTTTATGCGGTCACCGGCACGACCGTCGGCGCGAACGTCGGAATCCGCCACATGTTCTGATGCGCAGGTGGCGGTTTCGGTGCCGAATCGCCACCGCAATGCATTCGCAGTCCGAATCATCTCGCGCCGATATCGGTACGCCAGGACGCGTTCGGATTCGGCGCGATCTCCATCGCGCACGAATCCGTGCCCGACGTATCGCCCATTTCACGCCCGCGCGATCCGCCACGTGCAGCATCCACGCACACCGCAAGATCAGCGTCCGGTATAGACCGCCATCGGCGCGGCCCGGACCGCCGCGCGCCGAACCTGCTGATACGCGGAGTTGCCCGGCTGCGCCATCCGTGTCGTTTTCGACCGGTTTCCGGGCGCATGACCGATAGTCCGCGTTTCCCGTTTCTCTACACTGCTTCACACCAGCACACACCTGCCGGATGTCGCATGATGCGCGCCGCATCACCGACATCACGGCGATCCCGAGACAACCGCCTTCGTCCCCGACGGTTCCGCATCCGCTCGGCCAGCCGAAGGCTCCTCCAGGAGCGTTCTTTGAGTTCATCGCAAGCGCACCCCGCGAAAGCCCGGTCTTCGCGCAAGTCCCTCAAGCTGGACGACATCACGATCGTCGACCCCGCCGTCCTGAAGCGAGCGGTCGGCGCCATGGCGTTCGGCAATGCGATGGAATGGTTCGACTTCGGCGTCTACAGCTATATCGCCGTCACGCTCGGCAAGGTGTTCTTCCCCTCCAGCAGCCCGTCCGCTCAGTTGCTCGCGACCTTCGGCACGTTCGCGGCCGCATTCCTCGTACGTCCGCTCGGCGGCATGGTGTTCGGCCCGCTCGGCGACCGCATCGGCCGTCAGCGCGTGCTCGCCGCCACCATGATCATGATGGCCGTCGGCACCTTCGCGATCGGCCTGATCCCCAGCTACGCGTCGATCGGCATCATGGCGCCGATACTGCTGCTCGTCGCCCGCCTCGTGCAGGGCTTCTCGACCGGCGGCGAATACGGCGGCGCCGCCACCTTCATCGCCGAATTCTCGACCGACAAGCGCCGCGGCTTCATGGGCAGCTTCCTCGAGTTCGGCACGCTGATCGGCTACACGCTCGGCGCGGCCACCGTCGCGATACTGACGGCGACGCTCTCGCAGGAAGCCCTGCTGTCGTGGGGCTGGCGTGTGCCGTTTTTCATCGCCGGTCCGTTGGGCCTCGTCGGCCTGTACATCCGGATCAAGCTCGAGGAGACGCCCGCGTTCAAGAAGGAAGCCGAAGCGGACGAACGATCGCGTCCGAAACAGTCGTTCGGCACGCTGCTCGTCGAACAGTGGAAGCCGCTGCTCCAGTGCGTCGGCCTCGTGCTGATCTTCAACGTGACCGACTACATGGCGCTGTCGTATCTGCCCAACTACCTGTCGGCGACGCTGCACTTCAACGAAACGCACGGCCTGTTCATGGTGCTGCTCGTGATGGTGCTGATGATGCCGATGACGCTTTACGCCGGGCATCTTTCGGACCGGCTCGGCCGCAAGCCGGTGATGATGTTCGGCTGCGTCGGCCTGCTCGTGCTGTCGGTGCCCGCGCTGCTGCTGATCCGCTCCGGCGGGATGCTGTCGGTGTTCGGCGGAATGATGATCTACGGCACGCTGCTGTCGACCTTCACCGGGGTGATGCCGTCCGCGCTGCCCGCGCTGTTCCCGACGCGGATCCGCTACGGCGCGCTCGCGATCGGCTTCAACGTGTCGGTGTCGCTGTTCGGCGGCACGACGCCGCTCGTCACCGCATGGCTCGTCGATCGCACCGGCGACCTGATGATGCCGGCCTACTACCTGATGGGCGCGTCGTTCATCGGCATCGTATCGGTGCTCGCGCTGCGCGAAACCGCACGGCGGCCGCTGCCCGGCTCCGCGCCGTGTGTCGCGAGCCGCGCGGAAGCGCAGGACCTGATTCGCCGCGGCGTTGACGAGGGACGCGTGCGCGACCGCAAGTTCGCGCCGGTCGGCGAACGCGCGTAATCCAGTCATGCAGTGATGCAAGCCGTTGCGTCGTCATGCGACGCCGCGCGGCACCCCCTCGCGGGCGCCGCGCATCTGACTGTCAGCCCGCCGCGAGCTGATGTTCGTCGAACCAGTCGAGCAGCGTCCGCGTGACGAACGCGGGATTCTCCAGGTTCGAGATGTGGCCGGCGTCCGGCACCAGCACATGGCGGCAACCGATCACGCCCGCCATCTTCACCGTCTCCGACGGCGGCCGCGCCATGTCGCCGGCGCCGCACATCAGCAGCGTGCGCTCGGCATCCAGTTCAGCGAGCGCGACGAGCGTATCCGGCCGCCCGAAGATCAGTCGACCGAGCGGGACGATCGACTGCCGCAGCCGGTCGGCCGGAAGGTTCGCGAGCGCGGCGCGAAACGCGGTCGGCACCGGGTCGGCGAGGTTCACGTCCGGCCGGAAGAACAGCGGCACGATCGCATCCAGCAACGGCGGCGCGATACAACCGGCGGCGGCGATCGCGTCGAGCATCCCGAAGTAGCGCAGCCGCGTCGCGTCGGGTTCGGACTCCAGCGACGCATCCATCAGCACGAGCGAGCGCACGCGCTGCGGTTCGCGCAACGCGAGCCGCGCGCCCCACATCCCGCCGACGCTCAGCCCCACGACCGCGCACTGCTCGATCTCCAGCGCATCGAGCAATGCGCTCGCGTGCGCGGCGAGGTCGTCGAGCGTCTCGGTGCCTTCGGGCAGCGGGCCCGACGCACCATGCCCCCACAGGTCCGGCACGATCACACGATAGCGGCTCGCCAGCGCGTCGATCTGCGGCGCCCACATCGCCGAATCCCACAGGTAGCTGTGTCCGAGCAGCACCGGAAATCCGGTGCCGTGATCCTGGTAATGCAGGGTGCTGCCATGAACGATGTGTGCGGGCATGTCGTCTCCGGATGTCAATGCGATCGGCGGCGGCCCGGAAACGGGCGCCGCGATCCGCGGCGTTCTGCGATGAACGCGAAGCGGCGAATCATCGCACAGCTTGCCCGCGCTGCGTGTGACTGCCGTCGCGCGTCCCGCGACGCATGGCGTCGTGCACTTCCGCCGTGCGACCGGGACGACGCCGGGCACCGGAATGTCGAGGCTGTCGCCGTTCGAGACATACCCTTACGTCGCTGCGTGCGTGAGCGACGCGGCCAGCGCGAACGCGGCGGCCGCGACGGCCCGCCATGCTGTCTTCATGTTGATGTGAATGCGCCGTGCGTGAAGCGACCGTTAACGTGTTCGCGGCACCGAACGACCTCGGTCGTCCGGTGCCGCGACGGGCGAAACGCACGATCAGAACACCGCGTGCCCGCTGATGAGGCTCGGCAGCCAGGTGGAGAAGAACGGCATGTACGTGACGATGTTGATCGCACTGAAGATCGCGAGGTAATACGGCCACGCCATCTTCGTCGTCTCGCCGATCGACACGTTGCCGATCGCGCAGCCGACGAACTGCACCGAACCGATCGGCGGGTGAACCAAGCCGAGCGAGCAGTTCAGCAGCAGCATGATCCCGAACTGCACCGGCCCGACGCCGCACGCCATCGCGATCGGCAGGAACAGCGGCGTCGTGATCAGGATGTGCGCGGCCATGTCGACGAACGTGCCGAGGAACACCTGAATGATGTTGATGTACAGCAGCATCAGCCAGGGCGCGGCGGTCGACTGCTTCAGCAGCCCTTCGATCGCATCCGGAATCTCCAGGTACGACATCTGGAAGCGCAACATGTTGGACACGGCGATCAGCAGCAGCACGACGCCCGTCGTGCGCGCCGCATGCGACAGCGCGCGGCGCAGTTTCTCGACGGTCAGCGTGCGGTACACGATCGCGGTCAGCACGAGCGAATACACGACGGCGATCGCGGCCGCTTCGGTTGCGGTGGCGATTCCCTTCGCGACGCACACGAGGATGATCGCGATCACCATCAGGCCCGGCACCGCGCCGACGAAGCTGCGCAGCACCGCATACCAGCCCGGGAACGCCGGCAGCGCGGACGAACCGTCTTCACGGCGCGGATAGCCGTGACGCACGGCTTGCCAGTACGCGGCGGCGAGCACGAAGCCCATGACCCACAGCACCGGCAGGAGGCCGGAAAACAGCAGGTCGCCGATCGACACGCCGCTCACCTGCTGGCCGTGCAGCATTCCCGTGATCCCCTGTGCGGCGAACGCGTAGATGATCATGTTGGTCGACGTCGGCATCAGCGCGCCGGCGAGCGACGCGTGGGTCGTCACGTTGACCGCGTAGGCCGCGCTGTAGCCTTCGCGCTTCATCAGCGGAATCACCACGCCGCCCATCGCGGACGTATCGGCGGTCGGCGAGCCCGACACGCCGCCGAACAGCGTGCATGCGACGACGTTGGCCATCCCGAGGCCGCCGCGGAAGTGGCCGACGGTTGCCTGCGCGAAACGCAGGATCCGGTCCGCGATGCCGCCGTGCAGCATCAGCTCGCCGGAGAAGATGAAAAACGGCACCGCGAGGAACGAGAACGCGTTCATTCCCGATATCATCGACTGCATCGCGGTCGCGATCGGGAGCCCTTCGACCATATAGGTCAGCACGCAGGCAATCCCGAGCGCGAACGAAACGGGCACGCCGAGCACGAGGAAAATCAGAAAACTGACGGACAGGATCGCGAGTTCCATGGCGTTATTGGCCCGACGAAGAACGATGAAGCGCGAGCAGGTGCTCGAGCGAGAAGAGGATGATGGCGATCGCCGCGGGAATCGTGATCAGGTAGCGCACGCCCTCGGGCAGCCCGATGATCGGAATGCGGTCGCCCATCGTCTCGGCGGCCATGCTGCCGCAGCCGACCATGATCGCGATCGCGAACGCGATCAGGCTCAGGTGCTGGATCGCGATCACCACGGTGCGCGCGCCCGGCGACAGGCGCCTCACGAGCGAGTCGAGGCCGATGTGACCGCCGTCGCGCACCTTCATCGCCGCACCGAACATCGCGATCACGATCACCAGAAGCAACGCGATCGGCTCGACGAAATCGGGCGCGTTCTCGAACACGTAACGCATCACGACCGCGTAGAACACCAGCACCGTGAGCGCCGCCAGACACAGCGACGCGACCACGGCCAGCGCGCGGAACAGCAAGTCGTTCACGCAACGCAGGAGCGGCGCCGCTGCGCGCGGCCGGCACGGTGCCGCACCGTCCGCGACGGCCGCATCCGGCGAGCCCGCGGCCGCCGCGCCATTCAGGGAAGTGCGACGGGTCACTTGGTTGCCTCGATCTCGTCGACGATCTGCTTCATCTGCGGCGTCTTCTCGTACTTGGCCCACAGCGGCTGCATCGCCTTCACGAATGCCGCGCGATCGATCTGCGCGGCGGGCAGGATCTTCGCGCCGCCCTTCGTCACCGTCTGCTGCGCCGATGCCTCGCGCGCGGTCCACAGCTTCTGGTAGTACGGCACCGAATCGGCCGCGGCCTTCCTGATCGCGGCCTGCTCCTGCGGCGACAGCGTGTCCCAGATCTTCTTCGAGAACACCAGCACTTCCGGCGTCATCGCGTGCTGCGTCTCCGAGTAGTCGGGCGCCACCTCGAAGTGCTTGGTTTCCTCGTACGACGGCAGGTTGTTTTCCGCCGCGTCGACGAGGCCCGTTTTCAGGCCCGTGTAGACCTCGGCGAACGGCATCGGCGTCGGCGTGCCGCCCATCGCCCTGATCTCGTCGACCATCAGGTCGGACGGTTGCACGCGCACCTTCAGCCCCTTCATGTCGGCGGGCGTGCGCACCGGGCGCTTCGCGTAGATCGAGCGCGCGCCGCTCTCGTAGAACGTCAGCGCGATCATCCCCTTCGCCGCGAACGCGTCGAGGATCTTCTGGCCGGCCGGGCCGTACATCGCCTTGCGGAAATGGTCGACGTCGCGGAACAGGAACGGGAACGACGGGATCAGCGACTCCGGCACGATCTCGTTGAACGACGCGCCGTTCACGCGCGCCATGTCGATCGCGCCGATCCGCACCTGGTCGACCGTGTCCTTCTCGGAGCCGAGCGCACTGTTGCCGAACACCTTGATCGAGTCCTTGCCGCCCGTCAGCTTCGACAGCTCGTCGCCCATGTACTTGACCGCCATGTTGGTCGGGAAGCTATCGCCGTGCACGTCCGCCGAGCGGAACACGCGGGCCTGCGCGGACACCGCGAAGCCGGCCATCAGCGCGACGGCCAGTGCGGTACGGGAGCGGGTGAATCGGTGCTTCATCGTCAGTCTCCTTGCTGGTTGCTCGTTGTTTGGCGGCGATCCGGTCGGCCTCCGCATGCATCGATGCACGGCCTTCGCGGATTCGCAGTCATACGTTGTATGACGTGTCGGAGCGAATGTACGTCGGTTAATCGTTTAACTCACTTGGTGCATACCCTATAACGGGCTCTGTAGCGGGCTTGCGGCGGGAGATGGGAAAAAATCGTCTCAACTCGGTGGCTGACCTGCAAAACGTTTTCCGGAAACAGGTCTGCATTTGAATCGGCACGATGTTGAATCGCTTTCGCGAGACCGGACGCCGGCTTTCGCTTCTATTTCATGCGTTATAGGATGACTGACTACTGCGCGCCCGCAGCCGCACGATGCCAAGCCAGGACGATCAATCGGCCGTGAACCTCACGCTGCACAACGTGAACCTGCCGGTTTGAGCGTCGACCGCGAACCGCGTCGTCGTGAACGGCGAGGCAACGCGCAATATGCGTCCGGCCAACGTGGTCGAGTTCGTCGACTTCCTCCGGCATCGGACCAGTCAAACCCGTTCGGCTCGACGTGGGCGCCGCAGTTGTAATGATGATGCGATGACGCTATTCCCCGCGGTCACGCGGAAATGGCGTCATCGGGCCCGGTGCGCCCGTCGTTGCGCGCTTCCGGCATGCGGGCCGGCGCCTGCGCGCGTGTACACGCCGCGGGCACGCGCGATGCGTGCTTGCGGCGACATCGGAAATGCGAATGGAGGTGTGCGATGCAGACGACCAGAACGTCGGCCGGTCCGAATCAGGACACGCCGCTGAATCCGGGCGACGAAGGGCCACCCGATGCGCCGGGCGTGGGCGAGGACCTGTGCGGCGTGTGCCGCGGCACGGGCATGGTCGAAGGACAGCCATGCACGGTGTGCGGCGGAACGGGCAAGGTGCTGCAGGGTATTGGCGGCGGATAGGCGAACGACACGCATGCAGGCCGGTTGCCGCGATGCCCGGACGGGCCGCGCCTCACATGCGACGCCTCGGCACTGGAATCTGCCGCAACGCGGTGTTCGCAGCGTCCTGGCCGGACGCGCTCTCAACGACCGAGGCGTCGATCCCGCAGGAACGCGTTCAGCTCGCCGCCTGCATGCTCGATATGCCGCTTGAGCAGCGATGCCGCCGTGCGCGCATCGCCCTTGCGGCACAACGCGACCAGTTCGGCGTGTTCGGATTCGGCCACGTCACGCGCGGCCTCGGACAGCGACAACTGCACGCGCGTGTAGCGGTCGGTCTGCTGCAGCAGCGACGCGACGATCGCCGCCGTCTTCGGCTGGTCGGCCCGCGACAGCAACACCTGATGCAGCTCGGTGTTCAGTTCGCCCCAGCGCCCGGACTGGCTCGCATGCAGCACTTCGCTGTATTCCTCGAGGATCGCATCGAGCCGCGCGAAATCCTCGGCGGTCAGCTTCGGAATCGACTTCTTCAGCAGCACGGGTTCCAGCAGCGCGCGCAGTTCGAACAGTTCGGTGATGTCTTCCGGGGACAGCTCCGAGACGATCGCCCCCTTGTGGGGCAGGATCTTGACGAGCCCCTCGCTCTCGAGCTGCACGAGCGCTTCCCTCAGCGGAATCCGGCTGATGCCGAGCTCGGTCGCCAGCGCATCCTGGCGAAGCTGATAGCCGTCGACATACTCCCCTGTCAGGATACGGCGGCGCAATTCGTTCGCCGCGGCTTCGGCGCGCGTGGCGTAGACAAGAGGAGGGCGTTTCTCGTTCATGTTCGGACTGGGGGAAGGCGGTCAGGCAGATGTCGGCGCGGCGGCGGATATTGCATATTTTCTACAATATTAGCAGAGGGCCCGCGCCGTCGAGCCGCCGCCGCATGGGGCTTCACCCTGTCGCGCCCTGCGTTCGGCCGCCTGCGTATGTCGCTTGCCATCCCGAAGCGGTCACCCACGCGATGTGCCCTTGAGCGGCCGGTTCCGGATCGGAAGCAGCCGCTCAACAATGCTGCGCATCTCCAGCGCGACTTATCTGGAAATCCGGTTCGACTGTGCTGCCGGTGAATACAGGACTTTCAACGCTATAACGACTCCGCAAACGATGGCGCCGATGCCGAATGCCTCGTCGAACGTAGGCCACCGATGACTTGCCACGAGCCCGAACGACGTCGCGAATACCGTCTCGGTCACGATAAGCTGACCTGCAAGCCCGATTGGCAGCTTCTTCGATGCTATCGTCCACGCCCACGAACCACCAATCGACCCTACTGCGGCCAGAACAAGTGAACTCGCCAGAACAAGTCCGAATGACGACCACTGGATGCCAAGTCTGGTGATATTCAGCAGCGACAGTGGTGCAGCGATTGGAATAAAGAGCGCAATCTCCAGCGCGCCACCGATCATCATCATCGCCGTCCACTTCCTCGGGTCCATCCCCGGGCGCTTTCTTAGCGCGTTTCGATTGGATAGGGCGAAGGCGGTCCACAGCGATACTGCGCCAAACGAGATTGCGATGCCAGCGATGACTCGAGTCGACAGGCCATCAAGCGCCTCCATCAGCCCGGACGAGTTGACCATCATCAAGCCCAACGTGATGAAGCCCAGAGGGATACTCAGAACTCTCCACGATGTGGCCTGTGCGCCCTGATTCCCAACGATGGCAAGCACCACGGGTACAGTCGCGACAATCGCTGGCGGGACAATCGGCCCGGCGAAGCGTACGGCTGACATGATCGTCACGAAATAGCCTACATACCCGACGAGGCCTAGCCATGCCGCGACCAGCCAGTCGACTAAGGTCGCGTGCGACCCGCGATCCTTCACGGCGATGAACAGAACAGCGCCCAATATTCCCGAAAGCAGAAATCGCGTAACAGCCAGGTCGTAAATGGAGTATGGACCGATCACGTAAGGCGCAACAAAATTGAGCGACCAGGAGAATGCCGCGAAAACGGCAGCAAACACACCCATCAGAGACCGCGCCTGCATTCTCAGCTCCCGGAGTCAACGTAATCAGGTTAGCGGGTGCAGCGCCGTCGACCTTCCGAAAACAGCCCTGTTCTTACCCCGGAACGACAAGTTTTATGACGCCAACCCGGTAATAAGCGGCCCTCAGCGCGGCCGCTCACAGGAAAACGTCAGCGACTCTTGATGGCCGGCAAACGTCACCGTCATATAGAATGATGCGCTTTGCCCGCACGCCTATGTGGTTCAAGAATCTTCAGCTTCATCGTCTTCCGGCACCGTGGGCCGTTACCCCCGATCAGATGGAAGAATGGCTGGCGCCCCACGCGTTTCAGCCGGGCACCAGCGTCGAGATGCAGCGCTTCGGATGGGCGTCGCCGCGTGACGACGGCGCGCTTGTGTATTCGATCAACCGGCAGATGCTGCTGATGTTTCGTGCCGAAAAGAAACTGCTCCCGGCCTCGGTCGTCAATCAGGTGACCAAGGCCCGGGCGCTTGAAGTCGAGGAGCAGCAGGGCTTCAAGGTCGGGCGAAAACAGCTGCGCGAACTCAAGGAGCAGGTGACCGACGAACTGCTGCCGCGCGCGTTCACCATTCGCCGCGATACCCGCGTGTGGATCGATACGGTGAATGGCTGGCTCGTCATCGATGCAGCTGCACAGGCTCTTGCCGACGACGTCCGCGGCCTGCTCGTCAAATCGATCGATCAATTGCCGCTCGCCGGCGTTCAAGTGGCGCTTTCGCCGGTCGCCGCGATGACGGATTGGCTGCTGTCCGGCGACGCGCCGGGCGGGTTCACCGTGGACCAGGACGCCGAGTTGCGCTCGAGCGGCGAAGGCGGTGCCACGGTGCGATACGTCGGCCACGCGCTGGAAGCGAACGACATGCGCCGGCACATCGAGGCCGGCAAACAATGCATGCGCCTCGCCATGACCTGGGATGACCGAATCTCCTTCGTGCTGACACCGTCGCTGACGATCAAGCGCGTCACGCCGCTCGACGTGATCAAGGAAGCGACGGATCCCACCGCGCAGAACGACGACGAACGCTTCGACTCGGACGTCACGCTGATGACGGGTGAATTGGGGCGGATGTTGACCGATCTGGTCGATATCCTGGGTGGTGAGCGGCACGACGCGATTCATCAGGCGGCAGCAGCCTGAGTCTCGCCGGCTGTCAAGGATCATCGCCCTGCGGCGGCGAGGCTTCGCGCTGACGCGACATGTCGAGCAGGAGCGTCGCCGCTCTGGCGCGGGTCGTGGCTGCGCGCTCGCGATCCGTAGGAGACCGGTGCAATCCCTGAACGCGGCCGCGATCGTCAAGATCGCCAGGCAATTCGTATAAGACCACCGACCGTCTTCCCCGCTCTCCCCGGGAAATCCGCGCTGAACCGAAAAAAAGCCACCCTCGCGGGTGGCTTCGGTGCGTTCGACCGGGCTTCGGTCGCATACGTCACGCGTGGGTGCGCCGGCTCGCCTCGGCATCGACGTCGCGCAGCGACTTGCCGCGCGTTTCCTTCGCGAGGCCCACGCAAACGATCGAGATCGCCGCCGCCGCGACCAGATACAGTGCGATCGGCGTCGACGAGTGATAGCGCTCGAGCAACGACAGCCCGATCAACGGCGCGAGCGAGCCGGCCATCAGCGGCGCGACCTGGTAGCACAGCGACAGCGCGGTATAGCGCACGTTGGTCGGGAACATCTCGGTCATCAGCGCCGAGTACGGCGAGTAGGTCATCGATTCGATGAACAGGCCGAGCACGATCGCGGCCATGATGATCCAGTCGTTGCCGGTGTCCATCATCGGGAACGCAACGAAGCCCCAGCCCGCGGTCAGCACCGCGCCGGTCAGGTATACGGGCTTGCGGCCGACGATGTCCGACATGAGCCCCATCAGCGGGATGAAGAAGAAGTGGATCGCGTTGGCGGCGAACATCAGCTTCAGGATCCGCGTGGTATCGAAGCCGACGACCAGCTTCAGATAGGTCAGCGAGAACGTGACGACCATGTAGTACAGGATGTTCTCGGCAAAACGCGCGCCGATGCCGATCAGCACCTGCCGCCAGTGGTACTTCAACACGTGGCCCACGCCGAGCTGCCTTTCCTGCTTCTGCGCGCGGCGCGCCTGCGCTTCCTTGAAGATCGGCGCATCGTCGACCTTGCGGCGAATCCAGAAACCGATCAGCACGACCACCGCCGAGAACCAGAACGCCGCGCGCCAGCCCCATGCAAGGAAGTCGGCCTCGGACAACGAGCTCGACAGCACCAGCAGGATAATGGTCGCGACCAGGTTGCCGGCCGGCACGCCGGCTTGCGGCCAGCTGGCCCAGTAGCCGCGGCGGTTGTCCGGGCTGTGCTCGCTGACCAGCAGGATCGCGCCGCCCCACTCGCCGCCGAACGCGAAGCCCTGGATCAGGCGCAGCGACACCAGCAGCACCGGCGCCCAGTAGCCGATCGCATCGAAGGTCGGCAGGCAGCCCATCAGGAACGTCGTGATGCCGACCACGATCAGGCTGACCTGCAGCAGATACTTGCGGCCGAACTTGTCGCCGTAGTAGCCGAACACCAGCCCGCCGATCGGGCGCGCGGCGAACCCCACCGCATACAGCGCGAACGCCGCGAGCAGGCCGTCGATCGGGTTGCCCGTCTTCTTGAAGAAGTGCGTGCCGAACACCAGCGCCGAGGCCGTTCCATACAGGAAGAACTCGTACCACTCCGCCACCGACCCGACCATCGACGCCGCGACGACCCGCTTCAATTCCCGTTTCGACGCCGTGTCCTGCACGGCCGTCGCACCACCAGGCGAGACTGCCTCGCCGACCTGACTTGTCATCTCCGTATCTCCTCTCGTTGTCTTCCATTTCCCTTGACGGGCCGGTTCGCGGGTAAGCGCGCTGAAAGATTTTATACAATATCCAATACACAATCCAAGTAATCTCAAAAATGCTTTCGGCGGAAATGCGACACGTCGGCGAGCCGCCGCCAGCCGTTCCGGGCGCCTGCGGAGGAACGGATTTCGGTCAGATGAAAGCGCGACGGGAACGGGCTTGCGCAACGCTGGTCGGCCTTCGCAGGCATCCGGTGGAGTCGGGACGCGCATCGCGCCGCCTTCGCCGGGATCGCCCGACATCCTCGCCGGAGGCCGTCGCGACGCGGTCCGCCGCCCTCCCTGATGCCCCGAAACCAGGGGCTATGTCATGCCCTTTTTATTTTATATTGTATAAAATATGCGAACTGGCTAGAATGCATTCGTCGATGACTGACTTTCGGGCGAAACCGGAGGCAACGTTTCGGCACCGAGGCACGCAAGAGGTGGCCAGCCGCCGTCCGGATCACGTGAAGCACCGACGAGACGGCGAGCGCGCGTACTGCCCAGGTTGTGCCAGCAATGGCAGTTGACCCTATCTGAATGTGAGGAAACGAGATGAGCGACAACATTTTTACCGGCACCATTCCGGCCCTGATGACGCCGTGCACCGCTGACCGTCAGCCGGATTTCGACGCGCTGGTAAAGAAGGGCAAGGAACTGGTGGCACTCGGCATGCGCGCGGTGGTGTACTGCGGCTCGATGGGCGATTGGCCGCTGCTGACCGAAGCGCAGCGCCAGGAAGGCGTCGCGCGCCTGGTCGAAGCCGGCGTCCCGACGATCGTCGGCACCGGCGCGGTGAACTCGAAGGAAGCCGTGTCGCACGCCGCGCATGCCGCGAAGGTTGGCGCGCACGGCCTGATGGTGATCCCGCGCGTGCTGTCGCGCGGCGCATCGCCGGCCGCACAGAAGGCTCACTTCGCCGCGATCCTGAACGCCGCGCCGAACCTGCCGGCCGTGATCTACAACAGCCCGTACTACGGCTTCGCGACCCGTGCCGACCTGTTCTTCGAACTGCGTCGCCAGCACCCGAACCTGATCGGCTTCAAGGAATTCGGTGGTGCGGCCGACATGCGTTACGCAGCCGAGAACATCACGTCGCAGGACGACAGCGTGACGCTGATGGCCGGCGTCGACACGCAAGTGTTCCACGGCTTCGTGAACTGCGGTGCCGCGGGCGCGATCACCGGCATCGGCAACGCGCTGCCGCGCGAAGTGCTGCAACTCGTCGACCTGTGCAAGAAGGCTGCGCAAGGCGATGCGGTGGCACGCGTCCGTGCGAAGGAACTGGAAGCGGCGCTGGCCGTGCTGTCCTCGTTCGACGAAGGCTGCGACCTGGTCCTGTTCTACAAGCACCTGATGGTGTTGAACGGCGACAAGGAATACACGCTGCACTTCAACGAAACCGATGCACTGAGCGACGCGCAACGGAACTACGCGGAAGCGCAGTACACGCTGTTCCGCAACTGGTACGCGAACTGGTCGAAGAGCATCGCGTAAGCGCGCTCGCACGATGCAGTGCAATATGCGGCCATGACACGGCTGCGTGATGGAAAGGGAAAGCCACGGATCACTCCGTGGCTTTTTTCTTGTCTACGCCCCGCCCTGAAGCAGCACGCCCGCACACGCTCGGCAGGCATCCGCCGCATCAGTGTTGCTGCACGGCCGCGCCGCTCGCGCGCTCCTGTTCCGTGAGTTCCGTGCGGCAGCGGCCGATCGCGTGCAACGCACCGGCCGCGACGAGCGCCGGTACCGCAAGCAGGCTGAACACATCGCCGAAGCGCCAGCCGAACCCCATCAGCATCGCGCCGGCGAACGCGCCGGCCACGCCGCCGATCCGTCCGATGCCGAGCATCCAGGCCACGCCCGTCGCGCGGCAACGCGTCGGATACAGGCTCGCCGCATAGGCCGACATCGACGTCACGGCGCTCGTCACCACGGTGCCGCACAGGAAGATCAGCGTGCCGAGCCACGCGGCATGCCCGATCGTGCGGCTCGCCACGAGCACCAGCAGCGCTGCGACGACATACGCAATCACGATCGTCCGGTTCGGATTGAAGCGATCCATCAGCCACCCGACACCGAGGTTGCCGAGCACGCCGCCCAGCGGGAACAGCGACGTCATCAGCGCGCCGCCTTCGGCGCTGAAGCCCGCATCGCGAAGCAGCGTCGGCATCCAGTTGGTCAGCAGGTAATAGATCAGCAGCCCCATGAAGTAGGCCGCCCACAGCATCAGCGTCCGCGAACGAAACTGCGCGGACAGCACCTGCGCGAGCGCGGACGCCCCGCCGGCCTGCGGGCGCGCGCCGGCGGCCACGAACGCACGGTCGTCGAAGCGCTCGTTCGGTGCGATCCGTGCGAGGATGCGCGCGATGCGCGCATGCGTGCCGGGTCGTGCCGCGAGATACTGCGCCGACTCGGGCAACAACATCACGAGCGCGACCGCCAGCGCGATCGGCCCGATGCCGCCCGCGGTCAGCACGCTTTGCCAGCCGAAGTGCGGAATCAGCCATGCCGACGTGATGCCGCCCACCGCGAGCCCGCACGAGAAGCCGCAAAACATCGCGTTGACGGCCACGCCGCGGATCCGGGCCGGCGCATATTCCGCCATCAGCGTGACGGCGTTCGGCATCGCCGCGCCGAGGCCGAGCCCGGTCAGGAAGCGAAACGCGGTCAGCGCCTCGATCGACTGCGCGTGCGCGGACACCATGCTCCACGCGCCGAAGCACGCAACCGACAGCACGAGCACGGTCTTGCGGCCGAGCCGGTCCGCGCAGGGGCCGGCGGCGAGTGCGCCGATGCCGAGCCCGGCGAGCGCCGCGCTCATCACCGGGCCGAGCGCGCTGCGCGCGATGCCCCAGTCGTGGGTCAGCGCCGGCGCGATAAAGCCGATCGCGGCCGTGTCGTAGCCGTCGGCGGCCACGACCAGAAAGCACAGGATCAGGATCAGCCACTGGCAGGGGGAAAAGCGCTCGGCGTCGATGAACGACTGCACGTCGAGCGTACGCGGTTGGGTTTTCATCGTGTGTCTCCTTCGATCCGGTGCACGACGGCGCTGATGCGCCGCACGCACGCGGACATCTCCATGTTCATGTTTCGTTGTAGGCCCGGCGTCCGGGTGACGTGCACAGGTCAGCCAGGCGGCGAATCCCCGGCGCCAGTGCCGTCCGCGCAGCTCGTCACGATTGCCGCCCTCTCCACGCGAATGGCGCCCATGTCGTATCGGGGTGTCGCCGTCATGGGCTCAGCGCGTGAGGTACGCGAGGCTCGGGAACTCGACGCGGCGGATGATGCGGCTCTCCTGCGCGACGATCAGATGGCCGGACGCCTGCAGGTACGCGGGCCAGTCCGGATCGGCATCGCGCGCGGTGCGCCGCGCGTCGTAATCGGCGATGCTGTCGTAGCCCCACAGGTGGACAACCTGGTTCAAAGCGCCGATGTCGCTCATGTAGAAGCCGACGGGTGGGCCGAGATACTTCACCTGGATCGGCATCGCGAGTCGGTCGAAGATCTCAATGAATTCCGCCATGCCGCGCGGGCGGATCGTATAGATGCGATGGTCGATGAATGCTTTCGCGGTAGTCATGGTGTGCTCCGGGTTCACGCGGTCGCGCGCGCGTCGGCGGGATGCGCCACGGCAGCGCCCGGTGTCGGTTCGGTGAGGCCGGTCAGGTCGACGAGCCCCGCGATATGGCGCGCGCTCAGGTAGCCGAACGTCATGATCGGACCGAGCGTGATCCCTGCACCCGGGTAGTTTCCGCCCATGATGCTGGCGCGATCGTTGCCGACCGCGTACAGGCCGGCGATCGGCCGGTCGTCGGCTGCCAGCACCTGCCCGACCGCGTTGGTGCGGATTCCGTCGAAGGTGCCGAGATCGCCCATCACGACCTTCAGTGCGTAATACGGCCCGTCGCCGAGCGGCGCCACGCACGGATTCGGACGATGGTCCGCGTCGCCGAGATAGCGGTTGAACGACGTCGTGCCGCGGCCGAATTCGGGATCCTCGCCACGCGCGGCGTCGCGGTTGTAACGCCGCACGGTTTCCTCCAGATTCGCCGCATCGATACCGGCCCGCTGCGCGAGTTCCGCCAACGTACGGCCCTGCACGAGATAGCCGTTGCGCAGCAGCGGCCCGAGCGGCACCGGTGCGGGCTTCGCAAAGCCGAGCCCGTATTTGCGGATCGTCGCGCGATCGCACACGAGCCACATCGCCGTCTCTGTCTCGTCGCGACATGCGGCGATCATCGCCGCACCGACGTCGTGGTAGGAATTCGATTCGTTCGCGAAACGCGTGCCGCGACGGGTCACGCCGATGACACCCGGCTTGTAGCGATCGAGCAGATGCGGAAACACCCCGAAACGGCCATCGCCGAGCGGCACGCGCGAAACGGGCATCCATGCGGCCGGTTGCGGATAGCGAATCTCCACGCGGCCGCCGGCCTGCTCGGCCAGCTTCGCGCCGTCGCCGGTGTTGCCGGCCGGCACGGGCGACACATGCTCGCCGCCGCGCGCAACGTGTGGATACGTACGCGCGATTCGCGCGACGTCGTGCGAGAAGCCGCCGCTCGCCAGCACGACCGCACGGCGCGCGGTAATGCGATACGTCTCGCCATCCGCCCCGACCGTCGCGCCGGCGATGCGGCCTCCGTCGGTCACCAGTTCACGTGCGGGCGTGTTCGTCAGGATCGGGATCCCGAGGTCCAGCGCCGACTTCGCGAGTCGTGCAGCGAGCGCGTTGCCGCTCGTGATCTGCACGCCGCGCCGGTACAGCACGAGATCCTTCAGATGCGCGGCGAGCCGCTTCGTCACGTACCACGCGGACTTGAGCGAGCGCGTTGCGTTGAAGAAATGCTTCAGGTCCGCATTCGACGAATTGAACATCATCCCGATAAACGTGATCGTCTTCAACGGCGGACGCAGGCGCTCGAGATCCTGCCCGAGCCGCCGCGCGTCGTACGGCGCGGCGACGACCGAGCGGCCGATGTCGACTCCGCCTGGCTGGTCCGGGTGATAGTCGGGATACAGCGTCGGGACGAATTTCACGTCCGTCTCGCGCTCGAAGAATTCGAGCATGCGCGGGCCGTGCTCGAGAAAGGCCTCGATTGCCGCGTCGTCACGGAACGCGCCCGTTTCGCCGCGCAAATACGTGCGCGCCGCCTCGCGCGTATCGCGCACGTCGTTTGCACTCGCGTGGCGATTGCCGGGGATCCACAGCACGCCGCCGGAAAACGCGGTCGTGCCGCCGAAGCACGCGTCCTTCTCGACGACGATCACGTCGAGGCCGGCCTTGCGCGCGGTAATCGCGGTGGACAAGCCACCCGCTCCCGATCCGATCACGAGCAGATCGCACGTGACGTGCTTCGAACGATGCCGATCGTTCATCATGTCTTCCTCCATGGATGGAACAGCCGCGCCGCCACGCCGCTGAACGCGGCGTGTCTGCATCACGCGCGGCAATGTCGTTGAACTACCTTGCGCCGGCACCGGCCTCATAGCCAGGCCGCGGAACGAGATCCATCAGCATCGCGTCGAGTCCACCGTCAACCACCAGTTCCGCCCCATTCACATACGCGGCGCGCGGGCTCGCGAGAAAGGCGACGACGTTCGCGATGTCGTCGGGGCGGCCGATGCGCCGGCTCGCGGTCATCGCGCTGCGTCGCGCCTCGATGTCGCCGCTCTGATAGAACGCTTCGGACAGCGGCGTGCGGATCATCCCCGGGCACACCGTATTGCTGCGGATGCCGCGCGGCCCCCACTCCGCCGCCAGCTGCCGCGCGAGCATCGCGACCGCTGCCTTGCTCGCGCTGTATGCACCGCTATGCGTCTGCGGGTAGCGCGCCGCGATGGACGCAACATGCACCATCGAGCCCGAGCCGCGCGCCAGCATCGCGCGGCCGAACGCCTGCGAGCAGAGCATGTAGCCGGTGAGATTGACCTGCAGCATCGCGTTCCATGCGTCCAGGCTGATCGTCTCGATGCCGCCGGCACGCAACAGGCCGGCGTTGTTCACGAGTACGTCGACGGGACCGAAATCGCGCTCGACGCGTTCCGCGGCCTGGCTCACGCTCGCCGCGTCGCCAATGTCACATCCGATCGCGACGACATCGCCGCCTGCCGTCCGCAACCGCTCCGCGACGGCGATCGTCCTGTCCGCGTCACGGTCGAGCAACGCGACCCGCGCACCGGCTGCCACGAGCGCTTCGACAATCGATGTACCGATGCCGCCCGCCGCCCCCGTCACGACACACACCTGCCCGTCGAGACGAAGCCAGTCCGCCTGTCGGGTGTCTGCTTGCGATATCATTAGGTTTCCTCTTTAAATAGGCTTGAAATGTCCGGATCGATCCGGCATACGCTGCCGGAACGTCGCGCGATGCGTCAGTTGCAAGCGCTACGTCGATGAGAAAAGTATAGAAGCGCGCATCGCGCGAAAACTGGACAAACGCCGCAAGCAACAGGACAATTTGTACACAGGAGGCCGCGCGGCATGAGGAGAATCCCTAACTACGATCTGTATGGCGAATCGGCTCGTCCGCCTTGGTACGACGCGTTCAACTTCGAATGGATACCGGAGCGCAGCCGGCCGAACGACTGGCATATCGCCGCGCACCGCCACGATGCGCTATTGCAGATTTTGTACATCCGCGGCGGGCACGGGCATGTCGTGATCGAGAGCGGGAAGCACACGTTCGCGCCGCCGTGCCTCGTGCTGCTGCCCGCGCAGACGGTCCATGCTTTCGAGTTCTCGCCGCAAATCGACGGCCTCGTGGTCACGGTCGTGCAGCACGCGCTGGAAAAGCTGGTCAAGACGGTCGCGCCGGGTGCGCTGTCGACCCTGCAACGTGCGGCGATGATTCCGGTCAAGGGGCCGGACGCGAGCGTGTCGATGCTGATGCCGCTGTTCGCGTTGCTCGAACAGGAATTCCGCAGCACGTCACGCGGCCGCGGCGCGGCCGGGATGGCGCTGCTCGTCGCGCTGGTCGTGCATGTCGCGCGCTTGAGCGATCTCGCGGCAGCGCCGTCGCATGCCGGCATCGACCGGCGCGGGACGTTGCTGCGACGTTTTCGCGAGCTGATCGACGCGCATTTTCGCGAGCATCGACCGGTGGAATTCTATGCGGAGCGGCTCGGCGTGACGGCCGCGCAGCTTGCACGCGTCTGCCGGGAGGAGCTGGGGATTTCGACGACGGCGGTCGTCAACGCGCATCTGATCCGGGAAGCGCAACGCGAGCTGGTTTATTCGAATCTGAGCGTAAAGCAGATTGCGCACGAGATGGGCTTTGCGGACAGCGCGTACTTCAGCCGCTATTTCCGCAAGCAGACCAGCCAGACACCGGGCGAATTCAGGGAATCGGCCCATCGCGAGCTGATGCCCGGCCAGTCTTGAACCGGCCCGATTCGGACGGTTGAGCCGGTCGCGACGCCGGGGTGTCGCGACCGGAACAGCCGACCCGCTAGCGGCACGTCAGACCGCGACGGCGCCGACGTAGTTTTCCGCCATCGCCATCGCCGCCGGGCGCGACGTCGTCACGTGCTCGAGCTCCGCGACCTGCAAACGCTGCTCGAACGGCGTCGCGTCATCGAGACGATGCATCATGCGCGTCATCCAGTACGAGAAGTGTTCGGCGCGCCAGATCCGGCGCAGCGCGGTTTCGCTGTATGCGTCGAGCAGGTCGGTGCGGTCTTCGTCATAGAACGCCTGCAACGCGGACGTCAGGATGCGCACGTCGGACACCGCGAGATTAAGGCCTTTCGCGCCGGTCGGCGGCACGATATGCGCGGCATCGCCGGCGAGGAACAGCCGGCCGTGCTGCATCGTCGTCGACACGAAGCTGCGCATGCCGACGATGTTCTTCTGGAAGATCCGGCCTTCCACGACCCGCTGGCCGTCGGCGGAATCGACACGCGCATGCATCTCCGCCCAGATACGATCGTCGGACCAGTTGTCGACCGAATCCTTCGGGTCACACTGGAAATACATGCGCTGCACGTTCGGCGAACGCGTGCTCACGAGCGCGAAGCCGCGCTCGTGGCGCGCATAGATCAGTTCGTCCGACGACGGCGGCGCTTCGACGAGAATGCCGAACCAGCCAAACGGAAAGACCCGTTCGTAGTCCTGCCGCAATTCGGCTGGGATCATCGTGCGCGACACGCCCTGCGAGCCGTCGCAGCCGATCACGAAATCGCAGTCGAGCGTCTGTTCGACACCGTCGTGCACGAAGCGGATCGACGGTGCATCGGTCTCGATGCCGGAAATCGTCGTCCCGGATACGTTGAAGTACGGCGCACCGCCGGCCGCGACACGCGCGGCCACGAGATCCTTGAGCACCTCGTGCTGCGCGTAGACGGTAATCGCCTTGCCGGTCAGTTCGGTGAGATCGATGCGGCGGCGCTTGCCTTCGAACGCGAGTTCGAAGCCGTGATGCAGCGCGCCTTCCGCTTTCATCCGGTCGCCGACACCGGCTTCGGTCAGCACGTCCATCGTGCCCTGTTCGAGCACGCCGGCGCGAATGGTGGACTCGATCTGTTCGCGACTGCGCGACTCCAGGACGACCGACTCGATGCCGCGCAGATGAAGAAGATGGGAAAGGAGCAGGCCCGCGGGCCCCGCGCCGATGATGCCGACTTGCGTACGCATGAATGTCTCCGGGTGGAATTGATTTTGCGCAAGTTTGGCGGCGGCACGCGCTATCCCGCAACGCGATATCCGGAATATGGACTATCTCGATAATAGATAAAGGCCGGATGCGCTTCACGCCATCCGTGGCGTGCACCCGCTCGGTCAGGGTTTCACCGTTGCCAGGCGCGACTCCATCCCGTCGATCTTCGCGAGCAGGCCATTGGCGAGTTCCGTCACATGGCGCGGCATGCCGGGGATCGCCAGCAGCGCTTCGATCCGCCCGCGCCAGTAACTCGGACGACTCACACGCATCGCACACGGCATCGCCGCTATCGGCATCGCTTTCCAGCAGCGCGACCATTCTCTCGATATGAGAAAGCTCGCGCTCCACATAGTCTCTCGTGAGCATCTGATCGATACCCCCCGCAACACTGCCCTGGCCTGTCGTCATCGCCGCGTCGCCGCATGGTCTTTTCGGGGAACACGTCGTACTCGCTTCCCGTCACGGTACGCGCGCTCTGTGTCAGAACACCGCCGATCCGCGCAACGATTTAGTTCATATCATCGGATTATTGCCATGCAGCCTTCGAAACGTCGCCGTTGTGCCGCGTCGGTTGCATCCGCACTGCGATCCTTCGTTGACGATCGTAGATGCTCCGCCTCGCGACGGCATCCACAATATTGAGGATGACTGCTGGAATCGATCGCACCGCATCCGCGCGATGCGGCGCGTGCGGCAATCTGGGAATGGGGATATCCAAGGCACGCTCATGCGTGCGGAAATGGCCATCACGACCGACATCGGCAGCGGCAGGCACGGCGTGCGCATTGGCACCATGCGCAGCAAGATCAAGGCCATCGTCGCAAGCACGGGCGTGAGAGGAAGCGCGGGCCCCGTCTCGCTGTGCGGCGACCGAACCCGCTCAGCGGCGCCGGCCGCGCATGCCCTTGCCTGCCGGCGGTTCGCGCACTCGTCCGGTCCAGTTGCCGGACCACGCGGGCCGACGCGACTCAGGTTATGGCTTGCCGTGCAGCGACTCGACGATCCGGTACGCGGTCTTCACGCGATCCTCGATCGGGAAGCTGCGGTTCGCAAGCATCACGATCGCGATCCGCTTCGCGGGAACGAACGCGACATAGGCGCTGAAGCCGTTGGTCGACCCCGTCTTGTTGATCCACGTGTCCGCGCGCGGCGCGAGCGGCGGCTCGAGTTCGGTCGCGGGTGTCGCGTTGTGGAGCATCGGCGGCGCATTCCCCGCGAGCAGCGTCGGCAACGCGACCGGATACGGATACTGTTCCCAGATCAGGTCCTGCGTGAACGGGCCCGCACGGAAATAGCCGGTATGCGTGCGTTCGAGCGCGCGCTGCAGCCGCGGCGACGTTTCGACGAGCCCCATGTTCGCCTGCACGAAGCGCAGCAGATCGGCCGCCGTCGTCCTGACGCCGTACGCAGGCTGCCACAGCATGCCGCCGGTCATCCGGATCGGCTTGCCGTCCTGCGTATAACCCTGCGCATAATCGGCCTGGCGTGCGGCGGGCACGTCGATGTAGGTGTGCGTCATCCCGAGCGCGGGGAACAGCCGCTGTTCCATCAGCACTGTGAAGTCTTCATGCATCGCCTTCGCGGTGAGAAAACCGAGCATCCCGATCGCGACGTTCGAGTACGTGCGACGCGTGCCCGGCGCGTATGCAGGCCGCCACGCGTCGAGATAACGCATCAGGTCCGCGTCGTCGCGGATGCTGTCCGGCACCTGCAGCGGCATTCCGCCGGGCGTATGCGTGCCGAGATTGAGCAGCGTGACGACGCCGAACGGCTTGCCCTGCAGCGCGGGGAGGTACTTGCCGGCCGGGTCCGAGAGCGACAGCTCGCCGCCTTCCTGTGCGTTCGCCGCAAGCGTCGCGGTCAGCGTCTTGCTGACGGAGCCGATCTCGAACAGCGTGTCGCCGGTCACCGGCTTGCCGGTTTGCGTCGACATCACGCCGTAGTCGAACACATAAGGCTTGCCGTCGACGACGACGCCGATCGCCATGCCGGGAATGGCAAACTGCTTCATCAGCGGCGCGACGTGGCGGGTCACGGTGTCGTGAATTTCGTCCTGCGTGGCAGCGGCCGCGCGGCCAGCCATGGCAGCGGCGCACGCGGCGACGAACAGGGTCGCGGCGATGCGGATCGCGTTGAATCGCATGATTGCGGTTCCTTCGATTTTATGATGGTTGCGTGAACAACAGGTCCGGCCGCGCCGCGCGAGGACCGTGGGCAGCCGGCCTGTCGAGCAGGACTATCGCCCGCAGGCTGCCTGCGAACAATCGATGAAATTTTGCGCGAGCCTAAAGAAAATCTTATGCGGCGCGTGAACCGGCCATGCGGACGTCAGTCCGGCAACCGGTCGAGAAATGCCAGCATCGCGGTGTTGAAGCTCGCCGGCCGCTGCAGCGGTGCGAAGTGGCTCACGTCCGGCAGGATCGTCAGCGTCGCACCCGGAATCGTGTGTGCGAGATACGCTGCATGGTCGGGGCGGATGAATTCGTCGTGCTCGCCCTGCACGATCGCGACCGGCACGGCGATCGCCGCGAGGTCGGCCGCGCTGTAATCCGGTTGCGTGCGCATCATTTCGCTGACGGCCGCGACGAACGCATCGAACTCGCCCGGCGTCGCGGACAGCCGCACGTAGTCCTTGCGGTGCCGCGCGAAGCAGCGGTCGATCAGCGGGCCCGGCACCATCTCCTTTGCGCCGCCCGGATCCATGTTGCACGCAAAGAAGAACACGCCCGCCGCACGCTCCGGCGCGCGGGCAGCCAGCACGAGCGACACGCACGCGCCGTCGCTCCAGCCGACGAAGCGTGCGCGCCCGATGCGCAGCGCGTCGAGCACCGCGAGCACGTCGGAGGCCATGCGTTCGTAGGAATAAGGGCGATCGTCGCGCGTGCTGCGGCCGTGGCCGCGGCTGTCGATCACGATCGCGCGGTAGCCGGCCGCGAGCAATGCCGGCACCTGATTACCCCAGTTGCCGCCGTGACCGAGGCCACCGTGCAGCAGCACGACCGGCGCGCCATGGCCGAACGACGCGTGCCAGATGCGCGCGCCGTCGTGGTCCAGCCATCCTTCGGTGTCGGCCGCCGGCAGCGGCGTGCCGCCTTGCGCGTCGAAGCGGACGAGATCGTCGTCGGTGAATGCCGCATTCATCGTTCTGCCGTCCTTTCGAGGGAGACGAGCTTCGGATTGTAATGCGCGGGGTAGCGTGCCGCGACGCGTGCGCGCGCGGCGGGACGATGCGGCGCCGTGCCGTCAGGCCTGCGTTGACACCAGCCCGCCGGACGTCGAGCCGCCCGACTTCTGGATCGCCTGCGCGAGCTGCGCGATCGCCGTCGACAGCGCGGCGGAGATCGTGCTGGCTTCCGCGCTCAGCGTCTGCTGCTCGATCGCCGCGGCCGGATCGTTCTTCGCGCGCTGCGCGGCGGCCGCCATTTGCTGCTGCACTTGCGCGAGCTGTTTCTGCAAGCGCTCGATGAGTTGCTTGAGCTGCTTGACTGCCGGATCCTCGGCCGAGGATCCCGACGCGCCCTGCGTCTGCCCCGCGCCGCCTGCCGGCGCGGCGCTGCCCGTCGACGACGACGCGGTGGACGTCGCCGTCGACGCGGCACCGGTGCCGGACGGGTTGGCAGTCGCCTGACCGGTGGCGAGCGAAGTCTGAGCGGCGGAAGAAAGATCGATCTGCATCGTGTCGGTCCGTAATGAGTGTGCAACTCGGGTTGGTTGAACAGGGAATACCTTGCAACTTGTTTACGGTATTCATCAGATAAAACTTTAGCCCCGACCTCCGAAGTGCCTTGAAGCGGCGGTTGCCAAGCGCGTACGGTCGATTGTCGCGAAGGGGCCAGATTAGCCGACCGTCGACGCTGGTAAAATCGCCCGCTGGCCTGCTGCCGCAGCACACCGGCTGCTTCCGGCAAGGCCTCGCGGGCTACCCCCGCGTTAGCGCCCGACCCTGTCGCGCCCGATACGCGATACCCTCCGGCGCCGTCGATGCGCGAGCCCCGCGCCCGCATCGACATGACGACGCGCCGACTCCGGCACGCACGCCCTTCATCACGCATTTCGAGGAACTCACGATGGCCCGCATCGGCGCCTTCTGCCTGACCACGTGGCTCGCTGCCGCGATTCTCTATTTCGGCCAGCATTCGGTCGCGATGATTGCGCTTAGCGGCGTGGTCGTATTCGGCGGATTCGACCTGTTGCGTCCGTAACGGCGACGGCGCGTGCAGCGACGCGATTTGCCGCTGCGCTGAAAAATGCCGACCGGCGGGCCGTGACGCAGCGTAAGATGCTGGTCGGAATCGTCATCCTCGCGCAGTGCGAACACGGCAATCACCCACGAACGCCATCCGACCATGAAACAAGGCATTTTCGTCGCCACGCCCGCTTACGGTGGCATGTGCTATCTGCCCTACGTGAACGGGTTGCTGGAGCTTCAGCGCGCGTGCCTGAGTGCCGGCCTCGCGTTCGAATACTTCTACGTGAGCGGCACCGCATTGTTGCATCAGCAACGAAACGTCGCGGTCGAGCGTTTCCTGCATAGCGGCCTGTCGCACATGATGTTCATCGATGCGGACATCGGCTTTCGCGGCAGCGACGTGATCCGGATGTTCGAACAGCAGCACGACGTGATGCTCGGGCTGTATCCGTCCAAGAGCATCAACTGGCCGGCGGTCGCCGAGGCCGCGCGCTCGGATCCGTCGGCACCGCCCGAACGGCTCGCCTTGTTCAGCTCCGATTACAGCCAGACCGTGTATGCGGTGGACGGTTCCGCGCCCCGGATCCAGCTCGATTCGGTTTCCGAAATCCACTCGGGCGGCGCCGGTCTGATGATGATCGCGCGCGGCGTGTTCGAGAAGATGGCGCAAGCTTTTCCCGAGACGAAGGTCCAGTTCCCGCCGAGCTATCAAAACCTGTCGCCGAATTCGACCACCATGTACGAGCATTTCGAATTCCTGAGGGAACCCGACGGCCGCTCGCTGTCGGAGGATCTGTCTTTCTGCAGGAAATGGCGGATGTGTGGAGGCAAGCTGTATGCGTGTTCGTGGTTCAAGACCGTCCACGTGGGCGTTCATCTTTATGAAGGCAACCTGCCGGCGTTGCTCGGTCAATGACCCGCGTGCGCGATCGGCTGGCGCTGCGCGACGCGTAGCGGCGCGAGCCGTCCGGCTTGCGGAAGGCGGCTGACCGTCGCCAGCGCCGCAGCGTCGGGCTGCGTGCGCAGCCCCGCATCCCGGCCCGGCTCGATGCGCGCATCGACCAGCCCGTCAACGCTTCAACACATCACCGCGGCAACGTCCTCAACGACGACGGCCCGCCCGACAGCGCAATGCGCTTGCCCGTATCGCGCAGCTTGCCGCCTTCGACCGCATAAAGCGCGAGCTGGCGCTCGACGTTGAACTGCACGATCACGTGCCGGCTATCGGCGGTAAACACGATGCCCTGCGCGGCTTCGCCGCCCGGCACTTCACTCGTCTGCACCGCACGACCGTCGCGGATCTCGAACAGCACCACCTTGCCGAGCTTGCGGCGGCCCGGGTTGTCGGCCGTCAGGTTCGAGCCGTCCATCGCCTGCACGGCGATCCACTTCCCGTTCGGCGAGATCGCGACGCCCTCCGGCAGCGACGGCACCGTCAGGTACTGGACCGTGCGGAACGGCGTGCGCGACACATCGATCAACGCGACCGAATCCGCATCGCCCGCGAGCGTGCCCGTGTAGCCCGGCAGCCCCGCGAGGCCGACGTTGCTGACGACAGCCCAGCGATTGTCGCTCGACACGTCGATCGTATAGGGCGCGACGCCCGTGCTCAGTCGTGTGCCGCTGTCGGTCACCTTGCCGTCGTCGACGTTCAGCACCGCGACGCCCTGCTCGTCGCGCAGCGACACGAGCGCATGCTTGCCATCGTGCGTGAAGCTGATCCCCGCGAGCCGCTTCTTGCCGATCTTCAGGTTGCCGTCGAGCGTCACCTGCGTCCCGTCGATCCGCAGGATCGACACGCTGCCGTCGAGGTTCGCCACCAGAGCGAGCCGGCCCGATCGGTCGATCACGATCCCCTGCGGGTGCGTGCCGAGTTCGATACGCGTGATCGCCGGCGGCGACGCATCGAGGTCCACGACCTGCAGGAACGTGTCGTACACGAGCTGCTTCGCGTTCATGTCGTAGCGCGTCGGCGCGCCGACCAGCGCGAGCTTTGCGCCCGGCGCGATCGCGACGGCCTGCGGCGGCCCCTGGATGCCGTTCTCGACATCGACCTGCAGCGCGACCTTCGGCGGAAACACGCTCGCGTCGAGCAGCGTCAGCGTGTCGGCGGGCGGTGACGCGAGATAGGTGTCGCGCCCTTCGACGCGCTGGTACTTGCCGTCGTTGCCGGACACGATCCAGTCGGCCGCGTGCGCGGCGACGGCAGTGGTGACGAGCGTCAGCGCGGCGAGCAGGCGGGCGCGACGAAGGCGAAAGAGATTCGAATGCATGGCGGTCGGTTCTCCGGATCGGTTGCGGACGCAATGATTCGCGCGGCCCTGCTGCTCGACGGGCCGATGCAACCGCATGATGCACGAAAGCGCGCGCATCCGGCGTCTCGCGCCCGCCGCTCAAGAACGCGCCGGGCGGGTTGATGCGCCCAACGCTATGTCACAGACTAATTAATTTGTGACAAAGTGTGCGAGAATTCCGAACCGACGCATCCGGTCGGCACACCGGCACACGCCGCGCAACGCACGGCATCGAGGAAAAGGATGGATCGGCAACTGCGCTGGGGCGACGCCAGCAGGATGGACAGTGTCAACGACGGGCGAAATGCAATCCTGCGCGCGACGCTCGACGCGATGATCGAGCACGGGATCGACCGTCTGTCGATCGACGACGTCGCACGTCGCGCGAACATTTCTCGACGCACGCTGTACCGCTATTTCGGCACGAAGAAGGAACTGATCCAGGGCGTGATCGGCGTCGAGAATGCCGCTTTCTTCGACGAGATGCAGCGCGCGCTCACCGGCTTCGAGCACGACTTCGAGGCCTATTGCGAGGAAAGCGTGTGCTTCGCGGTGCGCTACCGCGATCGTCATCACGGCGGCTTTCACCACAACTATCTCGCCACGAGCGTCTCGACGGAAGTGTTCGGCTACATCGTCGAGAACGTCGCGCCGATGTGGCAACGCGTGCTGGAACAGCCGTACCGCGAATACGCTGCCCTGCACGGCGCGCAGGTGCCCGCACTTGACGACGTCATCGCGCTGATCAGCCGCATCGCGCTGGCGTACTCCCTGATTCCGGCGGACGAGCAGGCAATGCGCGCGCAGATGCGCATCCTGTGGATGTTCCGGCGCGAGCCGGCCGCGGCCAGGATGAAGGCGGCACGCTGAACGGCAGCGCGCGCGATGTCGCGCAACCCGGCCGATGCCATCCGATACCGGCCACGTACCTTTCAACTCACACTGGATTTCCCCATGACGACCTGCGGAGCTTCCGTCTCCGGCCGAACACTCGATCGCGCCGACCTGCTGCTTCTCGTCGAAGGCTCGCCCGCGCCGATTCGTCTCGAAGACTGCGACCTCGAAGGCGCGGACCTGTCGCGGCTCGATTTGCGCGGCGTGCGGTTCGAGCGCTGCGCGCTCGCGGAAGCGTCGTTCGTCGGCGCGACGCTCGCGCAGACCGCGTGGATTCGCTGCCGCGCGCGCCAGGCGAGCTTCGCGTCGGCCGATATCGAGGACGCGCAGTTTCAGTCCTGCGATCTCAACAACACGAGCTGGCGCCGCAGCAAGCTCGGCTCCGCACGCTTCGACGAATGCAGGCTCACCGGCGCCGACTTCGAGGAATGCAAGTCGCTCGGCATCGAATTCTCGAACACGCTGCTGGTCGGCGCGAGCCTGCGCCGTTTCTCGTTCCGGAAGACGCGCCTCGTGGCGCTCGACTTCTCGGATGCCGATCTCGCCGGCACGGACTTTCGCGACGCCGTGTTCGAAGGCGGCAGCCTGCGCAACGCGCATCTGAACGACGTCCGGTTCGATGGAGCCGACCTGCGCGACGTGGAGCTCGGCGGCACGCCGAAGCTGCTCGCGTCGGGCGTGCTGCGCGGCGCGACCATCTCGTATGACCAGGCCGCGATGCTGATCGAGAATCTGGGGATCCGGGTCGCTTGACGACTGCACACACATTTCTTCGCGTCGCGGTCGATATTCGCGACTTCGCTCGCGAGCCGCGCATGCGGCAAATGCCGCCCGGCAATCTGTCGAATATTCTCATCACGTCAGCGGCATTCCGACCGGCGCATGTCACGCATGCCCCGTGCGCTCATATTCGCCGACCGGACCCATCGGCACTCGAATGACTAGGGAAAATCCTGAGACATCCTTCGTGAAGCCCGCGATCGCGCGCGATCCGTCGGTCTATCCGGCCGACGAGGTACTGAGCAAGATGACGCTGCTCAAGCCGATGCGGCCCGAGATTCGCCGGCTCCAGAACCGGTTGTGTGCGCAACTGAAGACCGGGCGCTGACGGGGCAGCTCGCGTCGGGCAACGGCGCGACGGCCACGGCCACTATCCCTGCGCCCGCTCCGCATGCCGCAACGCCGCCGCGAATGTTGCGTCGATGAACCGGATCACGTCGTCGAGCGACGACGTGCACGTCGCGCCCGCGGCGCGTTCCCGAAACTCGCCTTCCGGCCCGAGGCAGATGAGCGGCTTGCGCCAGCGCTGCGCGAGCGCGATCTCCTCGGCCGTCCCGTGCCCGCCGGGCAGCGCGACGATCAGGTCGCTGCTCAGCACGTTCACGTAGTTCCGGTTGATGGTGTGCGGATCGGCGCCCGGTTCGCGGCGCGGCAGCGGGGTGAGGATCGGGATCTCGACGAACGGATGCGGATAGCCGTCGAGCGGCACGAAGCCCGCGTGCGGATCGGCCTGCGTCGGCACGATGCCTATCGACCGGCCGGCTCGCCCCGGCACGCCGACGAATGCGCGCGCGACCGCCAGCATCACGCCCTGGCCGCCGCCCGTCAGCAGGTTGAAGCCGGCCTGCGCGAGCCATGCGCCGAGCGGCTCGGAAAACGCGAGCCATGGTTCCTTGCCCGAGCCCATCACGCCGATCGTTCGGTTGTTGCGTTGCATCGTGAATTCCGGTGATGAATTTGAATTGAACCGTGCCGTGGCGCCGGGTCGCGAAACCCGGCGCGCGCCGCGCAGCATCATTCGAGTTCGACGCCCTTGAGTTCCGGGATCAGGAACAGCGTCGCGACCATGTCGAGCACGTAGAGGCCGGCGAGCAGCGCGATCGCCGTCTGGTACGAGTAGTGCGCGGCCAGCGCGCCAACCGCCACCGGCCCGAAGCCGCCGACCGCGCGGCCGATGTTCCACAGCACGTTCTGCGCGGTCGCGCGCGCGGCGGTCGGATAGCCTTCGGACATCAGCGTGCCGTAGCCGCCGACCATCCCGTTGACGAACATCCCCATCAGCGCGCCGGCCCACAGCATCGCCGTCGGGTCCGACAGCCGCGCGTACACGATGACCGTCACGACCGAACCGAGCTGGTACAGCAGGAACGTCGGCTTGCGGCCGATGCGATCGGCGAGCTGCCCGAACACCCAGACGCCGATCATCATCCCGACGACGGTCGCCGCCGTCCACAACCCCGACTTCGTCAGCGAGAAGCCCATCTGCTTCGACAGAAAGGTCGGCAGCCAGATCATGATCCCGTAGTAGCCGAAGTTCTGGACCGAGCACAGGATCACGATGCCGAGACTCGTGCGCGCGGTGCGGGCGTCGGCGACGAGCATCCGGAACGCGTTGGCGCGCGGCCGCGTCGCGCGCTGCACGAAGACTTCCGGTTCGTGCAGCCGGTTGCGCAGCATCCACGCGAGTAGCGCGGGCAGCACGCCGACCACGAACATCCCGCGCCAGCCGACATGGAGCAGCAGCATTGGCGTCAGCAGCGCGGCGAGCAGCACGCCGGCCTGCCAGCCGAGCGCGACGTAGCACGAGACGCGTGCCCGCTTGCTTGCCGGCCACGCTTCGGCCGCGAGCGCCATGCCAATTCCGAACTCGCCGCCGAGGCCGATGCCCGCGATGGTCCGATACACGAGCAGATCCCGGAAACCCTGAGCGAACGCGCACAGGCCGGTGAAGACCGCGAACAGCATGATCGTCCAGGTCAGTACGCGCACGCGGCCGTAACGATCGCTCAGGGCACCGAACAGAATGCCGCCCGCGACGGCGCCGATCAGCGTCCACGTGACGAGCGCGCCGCCCTGCCCGGGCGTCAGCTGCAATGCCGCCGTGATCGCCGGCAGCATGAAGCCGAGGATCAGCAGGTCGAAGCCGTCCATCGCATAGCCGATCGCCGAACCGGCCAGCGCCTTCCACGCGTACGCCCCGACCCGCTCGTCGCGCGGCGCCGCCGGATCGTCAAGCGCCGAAGATTTCATGTTTGCCGCCATGGTGTCCTGCCGGAAATGTCCGGGCGACATTCTAAAGCCTGTTCCCGCGCATGATGGTCGCCGGACGCGCACGCGGAAAGCGCCGCGCTGCCCGCTTCCGGGAATGGAAGCAGGCAGCGCATGAAATGAATTTGAAAGATATTGAAGCCAGCGATCCCGCAGTCAGGCGGGACACCAAAAGAACGCGATGAAGCGGGTGTTGCGAGGCCGACGTCGCCTCCGGCGCGGGTCGAACGACACCGGAGCGGTGCCGGTGCGGTGCAGCCTCAGCCCTGATCGTCGCCGGGCCACCAGGTCTTGGCTTCGCGATCGACGAGCAGCGTATCGATATCCTTGCCTTCGAGCCATTTGGGTCGCGGGCCACGGCCCGACCACGAACGGCCGGTCGTCGGATCGTAATACTTGGCTGGCGCCTTGCGTTTTCGCTGGACGATGTAGCCGAGGGCGCTCAGCACTTCCTGCTGCGAGATGCCCAACAACTCGACCTGCTCCTTGAATGCCGCGAGCGCGGCTTGCTTCTCCTTCTGCTTGGCTTCCGACAGCTTGATGTTCAGGTCCCGAAGTTGTGCTTCGAGATCCCGCAGAGCCTGGGTCATGTATTCATCCTCTTTGGGCATGTTTTTATTCAAAAAACCTCCGATGGCCGAACCTATCACGAAGTTCCGTCAATCGGTGTTGCGATATGTGACTCGTTGGCCTGGACCTGTAAGATTTTCGAAGTGTGCCGAACGCCACGCCGTCGTCGAAAACCGCACGGGATCGGCACGCAACATATGACGCGCCGCGTCCGAGCGCGCGGCGAGCCATCGGTGGCGACCTCCTCGCCACCTGGCGCCGCACCCGGGCACAGGCGCGGCATGGCATGGCATGGCATGGCATGGCATGGCATGGCGCGAATGATAGCAGTGCGCATCCGTCATGTTCGAGGACTTTTGCGGTCCGGCGCACACTTGCCTGCGCCAGCCGGCGAGCGTCGACGCCGGCGCGACGGTTTGCGTGCCGAAGCTGCACGCGCGCGTGTAATGGATGCAGCGGAGAGTCGCTGCCGCGCGCATCGACTCGCTAGCGGTCGGACAGCCAGTCGAGCGCGAGACACGGGCGCCCGCCGCGCGAGCGGTTCGCTGAACGCGATCGGCGACACACCGACGTCGGCCATGTCATTCAGCATCGTCGCCCGGGTCGCATTGTCGGCGCGGACCGAAGACGGTCGCACGCGGTTCGCAGTCTTGTGAATCCGGCCGCGGGAAATCCGGGCTCGTCGAGTCGCAGCGCATGGAACGTGTCGACATCGATATGGATGACGTAACGTTCCACTTCTCCGGGCGACGCGGCAAGAAAGCTGTCGGCCTCGCCCGGAACGGGCACGCGCGAGGTCGCGCGCGCGATCGCATCCGAGTCGAAGACACGTCACGATGGGCCCTCTCTTGCTCTCGTGATTTTTCGAATGCGTCAGGGCATCGGCGAAGCGGACGCACCGCCACGCGGCCCCGACGCTTCCCGCCAAACGGGAATGTCGAGCGGTGGCGTGTCTTGCCTTGCACCGGCGATGAGCGGCCGCTGCTAAGCGTCGCGGCATCGCGGTGCGACGCCACACCATGCAACCCGACGCGCTTACGGCAGCCGCGGCGCGTCGCGCAGCACGGCTTGCAGCCCGGTCGCGAACGGCGTCGCATGATCGATCCCGAGTGCGCGCACGCGCGATGCATCCAGGTGGCAATCGTACGGACGCGGCGTCGCATCGGCCGGCGTGTCGATCGGCGCAAGCGCCGCGTCGACGCCGAGCGCGGCCGCGATCCGTTGCGCGATGTCGTACTTCGTCATCGGCTCCTCGCCCGACCAATAACGGATGCCCGTGACGGGCGAGCCCGCGAGATGGCGCAGCGTCAGGTCGCGGATGACCGCCGCGACGTCGGGCGTGTAGGTCGGATAGCGGATCGCCCATGCGTCCATCCCGACTGCGTCCGCGCCCGGTCGCGCGGACGCGACGATCGCCGGCACGAGGCTCGTGACGGCCGACTCGCGCCAGTCGACAATCGGGCCGTAGAGCAACGGCAGCCGCAGCACGCAGGCAAGCGGCGACGCGGCGAGCAATGCGGCCTCGCCTTCCAGCTTGGTACGGCCGTAGATGTTCAACGGGTTCGGCGCGGCGTCTTCGCGGTACGGCGCAGCCTTGCCGTCAAATACATAGTCGGTGGAGATGCCGAGCGTCCACGCACCGTAGCGCGCGGCGAGTGCGCCGATGCGGGCCGGTGCGTCGACGTTGATCGCACGCGCGGCCGCGGGGTCGCGTTCACAGACGTCCGGGCGACGTTCGGCAGCACAGATGATCACGGCGGCCGGGCGACGGGTTGCAAAGAGGTGTTCGAGCGCCGGCTGATCGAGCGCGTCGAGCCGGACGACGTTTTCCGGCGGCAAAGCGAGCCGCCGTGCGCCCGCGGTGTCCGGATTGCGGATCGTTCCGATTAGCGTCAGCGACGATTCGCGGGACAGCGATGCGGCAACCGCGCGGCCGAGCAGGCCGGACGCGCCGATGAGGAGGATGGTCGGATGCGACACGGTAGCCAACGATGAAAGGGGATGAGGGCCCCCAATCTATACGAGAACATGCGGCCGATGTCGATTTCGATCGCACGTCGACGACGTGCGATCGATGAAAACAAGGCCCGGTGCGCGATTCCGCGCACCGGGCCCGTCGTGCGGCACGAAGCCTCGCGCCCGCTTACTTCCGGTCGAACGAATAGCGCCCCGGCCCGCTCACCGCGAGCAACAGCAGGCCGCCGATGATGCTGATGTTCTTGTAGAAGTTGATCATCGCGAGGTATTGGTCCATGCCCTGCAGCGCCCAGTAGCGATGCCCGATCAACGCGGTCGCGAGCGTATAGACCGCGAACACCAGCGCGAGCGGACGCGTATAAAACCCGACCGCGATCAGCGCGCCGCCGACCAGCTCGACCGCCACCGCGATCACCGCCGACAGCTCGGGCGACGGTGCGCCCGTCGATGCCATGTACGCGACCGTGCCCGAGAAGCCGTTCAGCTTCTGCCAGCCGAACAGCACGAACAGGATCATCATCAGCACGCGAGCCGCCAACAGCAGCTCGTCCTTCTTCGACTCCAGCGAAACGTAACGCATAGCAATCACCTTGAATTGACGGTTTGACGCATTCGGTGCCGATGGCCGCCGCAACGGCGAACCCACGGATCGGCAACGAACCCGCCTCGCACGATCGAACTGCGGGCCGGCCGGCCCGCTGCCGAAGAATCCGCCCGGTCGCGCCGTCATGGCGCGCTGCGGTGCGGTTCTGGCGAAGCACGGGTGCAGTCTACTGTCTCACCGGAAATCATCAATCCGCCGAAACAAGATTGGCTGTCGCTATGTAGTGGACAATTGTCACGTAACAAACACATTTTTGCGGCCGGGCACATCGGCCGGCGCGCCAGGCTGCCGGATCACATCAAATCGACCGGCAGCGTCTTGTCGAGATTGTCGTGCCATGCGCGAATGGTCTTCGGCACGGTCTTTTTCCACGCCGGCACGCTGGTGTAATAGCGCATCCGCACCTTGTCTTGCGCATCGAACACGAGCAGACCGATCCACAGATCGGTGCCCCGGCGCATCACGATCGCGGCGTTCGTCGTCGCGATGCCGCGTACCCAGTACGACTTCACGCCGGCATTCAGGCCGTCGAGATCCTGTTCGTCCGCGCTGGAATTGACCGTGTCGACGAGCGTCTGATAATCGGCGCCGAGCAGCTTGTGCGCGATCGCGTTCTCCCGCGCATCGGCCAGCACCTTCAGGGTCACGAGATCCGGCGCCTGACTCGCCTGCGCCTTCGACGCCGTCACGTAGTCGCCCGAATACACAACGCCCGCACCGGCGCCGCAATCGGCATCGCCGCCCTGCTGCGCGACCTGCACGCGCCCGCCCTTGCGGCTGAAATCGAGCCGGCATCGATCCTGGCGAAACGTGCCGCTGTCGCCGTGCAGTTCGATATCGCCGCTGAGACCGCCGGTATTCGCGCCGTTGTTGCCGCCCAATTCGAAGTGAAGACGCGGTGCCGTGCCGGTGAACGTCAGCACGCCGCCGAACGACGGGTTCGCGCTGTCGCGATACCACGTCTGCTGCCACCGATCGGGGGCAAGCGGTGTGCCGTTCAGGCTCGCGAGCCGCTCGCGATAGCGGTCGCCGAGGCACGGCGCATCGTTGCCGCAGCGATCGCGCTGCTTGAGCCATTTCAGCTGCGCGGCCTTCAGCGCGGCCGTATCGCCGCCTTTCGTGAGCACCTTCTTCCACGCAGCCGCCAGTTCGCCGTCGAGCGACGACAGCCCGGCGTCCGCACAGATGGCCTTTTCGGTCGGCGAAGCGGCTTTCGCGCAATCGAAGCCGGCGGCATGCGCGGCCATCGGCGAGATAATAAGCACTGCCAACATCATGACGGATCGCAGATTCGCGCGCCGCGCATGCCGGCGGTGAAGCGTGGCTTGCCCTCGCTCGCCCGCGCGAGCATTCGATCGATTCTTCATTGTCATTGGACTGGACTCGTCGTGGATGGCGGTGAGTAGAAGCTACGTGCTCGATGCGATTCGCGGTAAAAACACCCGGCCCGGCATGCACTGCCGGCCGTCGCCCCCGGCGAAGCCTAACGCGAATGCGCGCCGCCGATCAATCGTCGCGCGGCACCGCGCGCGAGCGAATGGAAAACCATCCGACACCGGCACACGAGCGCCGAAACGAGACCATCACCGCGCTCGACGCACGGCCCCGCATGGCGGCCGTCGACGAGCTCACGCCACTCGCCATGCCGCTCGACGAAAGCCGTTGCGACTTCCACCGCGCGCGCAACGTCTCCTTCGTCGGGTCAAAAAAACGCCATCCGACGCACACCGCGCCCGCTACCTCCGCGCGCCCAACCGCTCCGCCAGAAACCCGATGAACGTGCGCAGCGTGACGAACCCTTCCCGGTGTTGTGGAAACACCGCGTTCAGCGTGATCGGCGACGGCGCATACGCGTCGAGCACCGGCACGAGCGCGCCGCTATCGAGCGCCGCGCCGACGATGAAATGCGGCAGCAGCGCGATGCCGAGCCCCGCGACCGCCGCGTCGCGCACGACTTCGCCGTTGTTCGCGACGAGCGGCCCCTGCACGTCGAACGTGCGCGCCGCGCCGTCGACCCGGAATTCCCAGCCGACGCGCCGCTCGCGCCCATACATCAAGCACGTGTGGCCGGCGAGGTCGGCCGGCGTCGCGGGCGTGCCCTGCCGCTTCAGGTAAGCGGGGCTCGCGCACGCGATCATCTCCCACGCGCCGAGCGGGCGCGCGATCAGCGTCGAATCCTCGAGCGTGCCGATCCGCAGCACGAGATCGAAGCCCTCACCGATCAGGTCGACCCGCCGGTCGGTCAGGTCAACGTTGAGCCGCACGGCCGGATGCGCGGACAGGAATTCGGCGATCAGCGGCGACACGTGCGTGATCCCGAACGACAGCGGCGCGCTGATCTTCAGCGAGCCGTGCAACTCGGTGCTGCGCACCGACATCGCCTGCTCGGCGTCGGCGACCTCGGCGAGGATCCGCTGCGCGCGCGCATAGAACTCCTGCCCCGATTCCGTGACCGCGAGATTGCGCGTATTGCGATGCAGCAAGCGCACGCCGAGCGCTGCCTCGAGCGCCATCGTGCGCCGGCTCACGAACTGCTTGGACAGCATGAGTTGATCGGCCGCCGCCGTGAAGCTGCCCGCATCGACAGTCGCAACGAAGATCCTCAGGTCGTTGAGTTCCATATTGTCCACTCCAAAGTGACAGTCATTATCTCTACAGCCATTTATTTGTCAAATCGATTGACCTAAGATTCATCTCAACGAACGGCCGGCCCCACTTCCGAGGTCCGGCGACATCCAGGAAAAAATCATGATCGAGACTCGTGCAGCAAACCAACGTGGCCGTGCCGAGCATGGCTGGCTCAGCTCCCGTCACACGTTTTCTTTCGCGAATTACTACGATCCGAAGCAAGTCGGCTTCTCCGACCTGCTGGTGATCAACGACGACCGCGTCGCGCCGGGCCGCGGCTTCGGCACGCACCCGCACCGCGACATGGAAATCCTGTCGTACGTGCTCGAAGGCGCGCTGGAGCACAAGGATTCGATGGGCACCGGGTCGGTGATCGTGCCGGGCGACGTCCAGCTGATGAGCGCGGGTACCGGCGTGCGTCACAGCGAGTTCAACCACTCGCACGAGACGCCCGTCCACTTCCTGCAGATCTGGGTCGGGCCGGCCGAGAAAGGTGCCGAGCCGCGCTATCAGCAGACGAACGTCGCGGCAGAGGACAAGCGCGGCAAGCTCACGCCGATCGTGTCGCCCGACGGTAACGGCGGTTCGCTGAAGATCCGCCAGGACACGCGGATCTACGCGGGCCTGTTCGATGGTGACGAACGCGCGACGCTCGAACTCGCACCGGACCGCTTCGCCTACGTGCATGTCGCACGCGGCAGCGTGACGGTCAACGGCGTGACGCTCGGCGAAGGCGACGGCGCACGTATCCGCGACGAGCAGGTGCTGACGTTCGCGGACGGCAAGGATGCCGAAGTGCTGGTATTCGACCTGCGTCCGGTCGAAGTGACGGCCGAGTGGGCATGACGCCCGTTCGGAACATCGGGCCCCGCTGAACGCGGGGCCTTCTTAATCGGAGATTCGCAACATGGCCAAGGTACTCGTTCTCTACTACTCGTCCTACGGGCACATCGAAACGATGGCGCAGCACGTCGCGGAAGGCGCGAAATCGGTGCCCGGCGTCGAGGTCACGCTCAAGCGCGTGCCTGAAACCATTCCCCTCGACCAGGCGAAGGCGATCGGCGTCAAGGTCGACCAGGCCGCACCCGTCGCCACCGTGGACGAACTCGCGAGCTACGACGCGATCATCTTCGGCACGCCGACCCGCTTCGGCAACATGGCCGGCCAGATGCGCACGTTCCTCGACCAGACCGGCGGCCTGTGGATGAAGGGTGCGCTCGTCGGCAAGATCGGCAGCGTGTTCGCATCGACCGGCACGCAGCACGGCGGCCAGGAAACGACCATCACGTCGTTCCACACGACGCTGCTGCACCACGGGATGGTGATCGTGGGCGTGCCCTATGCGTGCAGCGGGCTCGTCAACATGAACGAAATCACGGGCGGCACGCCGTACGGCGCGACCACGCTCGCGGGCGCGGACGGCAGCCGTCAGCCGAGCGCGAACGAACTCGACATCGCGCGCTACCAGGGCAAGCACGTCGCGGAACTCGCCGCGAAGCTCGCGTCGTAACGCGGGTGCCGTCCGTCCCGGAAAGCCCCGGGACCACGGCGCGCACGAGCACGAACGGCGCCGGTCGACCCGGCGCCGTTTTCCGTCGCGCGAACGCCGGACGTTACTGGCCCGATGCCGGCACGGCGGGAGCAGCGGGCGCCGCCTTCGTCGCGGGTGCCTTCTCGACCGCGTTCTGCGGATAGTTGCTCTGATCGTTGGTCAGCCGGTAGCCGGTGCCCGTGCCGATCGCCTTCAGGTCCTTCGCGTGGCGCGCGCGGGCCGCCTTGCGGGCTGCCTTCTTCTGCGCCTTGTCGAGCTGCTTCTGCGTCGGTGCGGACGCCGGATCCTGCGCGTATGCCGCCGGCGCGGCGGTCAACAGCAGACCGAACGACGCCGTTACTGCCACTGCCACCGAAACCACGCGAGACTTCGTCATGGCCGGATCTCCTTGTCGATTGTTGGTTGTGGGTCGAACGCCGGCACGCACGCGACGGACGTCGGCGTGCGACCACGGCGCCGATGCAACGTTAGCCGATCGCTGCCCAAATGTCCGTGCCGGTTCCTGAATTCTCCTGATAACGGCAACGATACATGCGCGGCAGGCGCCCGGCCAGACGGCGCGGCGCACGTGCCATCAGGGAAACCGATAGCATCCCGCGTGGCCAGCACCAGCCGCCGCTCAGATCCAGCGCGACAGCACCGGCAGCAGGATCGGCACGACGAATGCGGTCAGCACGCCGTTCAGCCCCATCCCCAGGCCCGCGAACGCGCCGGCCTCCTCGCTGACCTGGAACGCGCGCGCGGTGCCGATCCCGTGCGACGCGACGCCGAGCGCGAAACCGCGCACCGCCGGCTCCTCGATGCGCAGCGCGTTCAGGATCGCGCGGGCGCACACAGCGCCGAAAATTCCGGTCGAGATCACCAGCACGGCGGTCAGCGACGGAATCCCGCCGATTTCCTGCGCGACGGCCATCGCGATCGGCGTGGTCGCGGATTTCGGCGCAAGCGACGCGATCGTCTGGTGCGACGCGCCAAACAGCGCGGCGATGCCGACCGCCGACACGATCGCGGTCAGCGAGCCCGCCAGCAGCCCGACGAGCAGCGGCACCGCGCTGCGCCGCAACTTCGCCCACTGGCGATACAGCGGCAGCGCCAGCGCAACGGTCGCCGGGCCGAGCAGGAAGTGGACGAACTGCGCGCCCTCGAAATATGTCGGATACGGCGTGTGCGTGATGGTCAGCAGCACGACGATCAGCGCGACCGCGATCAGCACCGGGTTCGCGAGCGGGTTGAAGCGCGCGCGTGCATAGACGGCCTGTGCGAACAGATACGCGACCAGCGTGATGGTCAGGCCCAGCAGCGGGCTCGCGGCGAGATACACCCAGATCGCGCCGAGTTTCGGGAAGGCCGTCATTGCGTGCCCTCCGCAGTACCGCCCGTGCGGCGCTGGCGCCGCAGCAGCGCACGCGTGACGAGCGCCGTCACCGCGATCGCGAGCGTCGTGCTCACCGCCAGCGCGACGACGACCGCAACCGCGTCGCCGCGCACGCGATCGGCCGACACCATGATGCCGACGCCGGCCGGCACGAACAGCAGCGACAGATGGCGCAGCAGCTCGAGCGCGGTCGGCTCGATCGCGTCGGCCACCTGCGGGCGCAGCATCACGAAGCCGAACAGCAGCAACATGCCGATCACCGGGCCCGGCACCGGCAGGCCGAACAAATAGGACACCCCTTCCCCGAGACACTGGAAGGTCAGCAAGACCGCGAACGCCTGCAGCATGAACCGCTCTCCCGAAGGTGGTCGCAATACCGGGCGGCCGCGCGACCGATTTGCCGGCGGCGTGCCGCGCCGACGTGGACGATACGCGCGATCGTATCAACAATGCTCGCAACCAGCCGCGACGGTGCAATCGCACGATCCCCCTTCGACCGTTTCGATCTGGTTGGATCAGGCAAGAGATCGGGCGGAACCGGGCAAGACGAAGGGGCGATAGCGCCGGTCCGGACGCCCGTGGTGCCGTCTTTCACCGCGCCCGTCGGCCGCATGCAGAAACGGCGGGTATGAGCCCGCCGTTTCGTCGTTCGCATTCGAACGCATTCGAATGCCACCCGCCGCGTTACTTCAGCCGCGTCGCGATTTCATTCGCGAGCGCCTTCGTCGCGGCCTTCGTCGGTGCATCCGCTGCCAGCGCGTTCAACAGACCGAAATCATGGATCGTGCCGTCGTAACGCGTGGTCGTCGCATCGACACCGGCCGCATCGAGCTTGCGACCGTACGCTTCGCCTTCGTCGCGCAGCACGTCGAACTGCGCGACCTGGATCAGCGCGGGCGGCAGGCCCTTCAACTGCGCGGTGCTCGCGCGCAGCGGCGACGCGTAGATGTCGTTGCGTTGCGCTTCGTTCTTCGTGTAGGCGTCCCAGAACCACTTCATCATCGGCCGCGTCAGGAAGTGACCCTGCTGATACGCGTTGTACGAGCCCGTATTGAAGTTGTGGTCCGTGACGGGCCACATCAGGCCCTGGAAGCGGATCGCGGGGCCACCCTTGTCCTTCGCCATCAGCGACACCACGGCCGCCATGTTCCCGCCGACGCTGTTGCCGACCACCGCGAGGCGGCTACCGTCGACACCGATCTCCGCGCCGTGCGCGGCCACCCACTTCGTCGCCGCATACGCCTGGTTGATCGCGACCGGGTAATGCGCTTCCGGCGACGGCGTGTAGTTCACGAACACCGCGACGGCGCCCGATTGCACGACGAGATCGCGCACGAGGCGTTCATGCGTCGGGAAGTCGCCGAGAATCCAGCCGCCGCCGTGGAAGAACATGAACACCGGCAGCGTGCCCGTCGCGCCCTGCGGGCGAACGATCGTGATCGGCACCGACAAGCCGTCCTGCTCGATCGTGCGGTTCGACACGTCGACGCCTGACAGGTCGACCTTCGCGCCGTTCTGCGCGTCGACGAGCACCTGGCGTGCCTTCGCGGGGCTCAACGTTTCGAGTCCGAGGCCCTTCTGGCCGTTCAGCGCGGCGAGGAACCCGCTCGTCGCCACATCGGGCCGAGCGGCTTCGGCGCCGGCGGCAAATGCGGTGGACGCGATGGACAACGTGGCTGCAACAGCGGCGGCGACCAGCAGCGGCTTGACGATCTTCATGATGAAACTCCTGGGTTCAACCCGATGAATGACGATAAACGGTTCGTAGTGCGATTGATCAGGCGAGCGTGAGCGTGACATCGATGTTGCCGCGCGTCGCGTTCGAGTACGGGCAGACGATGTGCGCGCGGTCGATCAGCGTTTGCGCGGTCTCGCGATCGAGGCCCGGCAACGAAATCTTCAGTTCGACTTCGATGCCGAAGCCGTTCGGGATCGCGCCGATACCAACGCTGCCTTCGATGGCGGCGTCCGCGGGGATCGCGATCTTGTCGCGGGCCGCGACGAACTTCATCGCGCCGATGAAGCACGCGCTATAGCCGGCCGCGAACAGTTGCTCGGGATTCGCGCCTGCGCCGCCCGCGCCGCCGAGTTCGCGCGGCGTGGTCAGCTTCAGGTCCAGGCCGCTTTCGGGCACCGTGGCACGGCCGTCGCGGCCGCCGGTGGCTTTTGCATGGGCGCGGTACAGCACTTTTTCGATCGACATGACAGACTCCTTTTCATCCAGTGAGTGAAACAGCCTTTCAACCCGGGACCGCGTACCGAAAGCCTGCTGCTGGCATCACGTTTGTTTATCTACTCATAGATAGATAAACATCCCCAAAAAATGCAGGCGGTCGATCCACCTGCTCCGATAATCTATCTACTAAAAGATAGACGGCAAAACCCGACAAAAGGCGGCGAACCGCCTGACTGCTCGCCCCGCCCGTCAGGACCGGACTTTCCAGACGGCCTCGACATCCTCGAGACGCGCCCTGGTGTGAAACAGCCGACTGGCCAGCACGCTGCCCTGGAACGCCGCGTACAACGTGCGCGCCGCCGTTTCGGGCTTGCCGCTGAACTGCAGCGTGCGTTCCTTCGCGCCCTGCGCCAGCAATTCCGCAAGCCAGTTCTCGTTGGCCTTGAAAAACGCCTGCACGGCCTGCCGCACGTTCTCCGGCAACGATTCGATGTCGGCCGCGAGCATCCCGCACAGGCAAATCTGGTTGCCGTCGCCGAGCGTCCGGCCGAACAGTTTCGTGTACAGGCTCAACTTCACGTCGGCCGGCAGCGCCGGATCGATCGCCCGCATGGCCGCGAGGACTTCGTCGCTGTAGGCCGCCACCGCTTCCAGCACGAGGTCGTCCTTCGACGGGAAGTAGTAGTGGATGCTCGACGTCTTCACGCCCACCAGGTCGGACAGGTCTCGATAGCTGAAGCCGTTGTAACCGCGCAGCATCATCAGCGTGATCGCGTGGTCGAGAATCTGTTCACGGACGGTCGGTTTCGTTTCCATGGATCGAACTTTATCTACTCATAGATAGATAGTCAAGGACTTTTTATGGGGTGGAATCGTAAAGCCTCGAAACCCCGGGCGCGGTCACACCCGCCCCGCCCAGCCGCGGCTGCTTACAACCGGCCTGCGGCCCGATCGAATCAATGCGACACTCGCAGCCAGGCGACGCGACCACGACGCAATCGTCGGTTGGTCGGATGTGCGCGCCAGCGCCCCGATATCTCGTCGCACCCGGCACCTGCATCACGGGTCCGTCCACTTCGCCGGACCGAATAAGGAGAACAGTTGATGTATTCGTGGTTCGAACGGCGCCTGCCGACTTTCCCGCTCGAAGATCCCGTCACGCCGCCGAGGGGATTCTTCTCGTTCGTCTGGGCGTGCACGAAAGGCGCGCGGGGCTGGATCCTGCTGATCGCGCTGACCTCGGCCGCGCTGGCCGCGTACGAAGCCGCGCTGTTCGCGATGATGGGGCGCGTGGTCGACTGGCTGTCGTCCGCGACACCGGCCGAATTCGGTGGCCGGCATTTCGGCACGCTCGCTGGCTTCGCGGCGATCCTTGCCAGCAGCGCATTGCTGATCGCGCTGCACACGATGGTCAAGCACCAGGTGCTCGCGATCAACTTCCCGATGCGGCTGCGCTGGCTGTTTCACCGGCTGATGCTCGACCAGAGCCTGTCGTTCTATGCGAACGAGTTCGCCGGCCGCGTGACGACCAAGATCATGCAGACCGCGCTTGCCGTGCGCGATGCGCTGTTCATGTCGGTCGACGTCGTGATCGGCGTCGCAGCGTACCTGATCGGCATCCTCGCGCTCGCGGCGAGCTTCGACTGGCGGCTGATGATTCCGCTCGCGCTGTGGGCGCTCGGCTACGGCGCGGCCTGCGCGTATTTCGTGCCGCGCCTGGGTGCCGTCGGCAGCCGGCAGGCCGACGCACGCGCGCTGATGACGGGCCGCATCACCGATGCGTATTCGAACATCACGACCGTGAAGCTGTTCTCGCACACGCGGCGGGAAGCCGACCACGCACGCCGCGCGATGGAGGCGTTCAAGGCGACCGGCGACGCGCAGATGCGGCTCGTCAGCGCGTTCGAGATCGTCAATCACCTGCTGTCGACGCTGCTGCTGGTCGGCTCGGCCGGCCTCGCGTTGTATCTGTGGATGCATGGCGAAGCGAGCGCGGGCGTCGTCGCGGCCGTGATCGCGATGGCGCTGCGCCTGTCGAGTTATTCGCACTGGATCATGTGGGAGATGACCGAACTTTTCGAGAACGTCGGCACGATCCAGGACGGCATCAACACGCTGACGAAGGTGCGCAGCGTGGTCGACGCACCCGACGCGAAGGCGCTCGTCGTGCAACGCGGCGGCATCGTGTTCGACAACGTGCGCTTCGCGCACGAGGACAACGAGCGCGCGGTATTCGACGGGCTGAACCTGACGATCCGGCCGGGCGAGCGGATCGGCCTGATCGGCCGCTCGGGCGCCGGCAAGTCGACGCTCGTGAACCTGCTGCTGCGCTTCTACGACGTCGACGGCGGCGCGATCCGGATCGACGGGCAGGACATCGCGCACGTGACGCAGGACAGCCTGCGCGCGGCGATCGGGATGGTCACGCAGGATACGTCGCTGCTGCACCGGACGATGCGCGAAAACATCCTGTATGGTCGCCCCGACGCGACCGAGCGCGAGATGCACGACGCGGCCGTGCGCGCGGAAGCGTCCGACTTCATCGAACGGCTGCGCGACCGGCACGGGCGCAGCGGCTATGACGTCGAGGTCGGCGAGCGCGGCGTGAAGCTGTCGGGCGGCCAGCGGCAGCGCGTCGCGATCGCGCGCGTGATGCTCAAGGACGCGCCGATCCTCGTGCTCGACGAAGCGACCAGCGCGCTCGACTCCGAAGTCGAGATCGCGATCCAGCGCAGCCTCGACGGCCTGATGAGCGGCAAGACGGTCATCGCGATTGCACACCGGCTGTCGACGATCGCGGCGATGGACCGGCTGATCGTGCTCGACGAGGGGCGCATCGTCGAGGAAGGCACGCACCAGCAACTGCTTCAGGCTGGCGGCATCTATGCGGCGCTGTGGGCGCACCAGAGCGGCGGGTTTCTCGGCGAAACGGCGGAGGCGGAAGGCGCGGAGCAGTAACGCACGCCAACGCATCGGGCATTCGCCACGCGCGCGCGGATGCCCGATGCCGCGCCTCGTTTAACAGGTTGCACACGCAACGATACGGCGATACACCACCGCGCCTCATAACGATTCGAAAATTTGTTGGTTCCCTAGACGGTGCGCTGTCCGTATCGTTCACCGACTCGTCAGACAAATCGACCAACGGGGGAATCCGACCATGAAACGAATCCGCTCATTCGCACTGTTCGCGCTGCCGGCCGCGCTCTGCGCCGCAGGCGCGCACGCGCAAAGCAGCGTCACGCTTTACGGCATCGCCGACGCGGGCATCGCATACGTGCACAACGCGCAGAACGCGAGCGGCGGCAACGCGTCGAGCCTCATCAAGTTCAGCAGCGGCAACCTGTCGGGCAGCCGCTGGGGGCTGCGCGGCATCGAGGATCTTGGCAGCGGCCTGTCCGCACTGTTCCAGCTCGAGAACGGCTTCAACATCGGCACCGGCGCGCTCGGCCAGGGCCAGCGCGAATTCGGCCGCAAGGCCGTCGTCGGCCTCGCGAGCAGCACGTACGGCACCGTGACGCTCGGCCGCCAGTACGATCCTGTCGTCGATCTCGTGCAGGGCCTCACGCAGGACAACTACTTCGGCGGCGTATTCTCGACGCCGGGCGACCTCGACAACTACGACAACAGCCTGCGCGTCAGCAACTCGGTGAAGTACACGAGTCCGCTGATCTCGGGCTTCCAGTTTGAGGCGCTGTACGGCTTCGGCGGCGTCGCGGGCGCCACCGGCAACGGCCGCACGTACAGCTTCGGCGCGAGCTACGCGAACGGCCCGCTGTCGCTCGGCGCCGGCTTCTTCTACGCGAACGGCGGCTCGACGGTCGCGAATGGCGTGCGCACGTGGTCGAGCAGCTCGGACACGCTGTTCAACACCGTGATCAACCAGGGCTTCTCGAGCGCGAAGTCGATCCAGATCGTGCGCGTGGCCGGTCAGTACGTGGCCGGGCCGGCGACCTTCGGCCTCGCGTATTCGAACACGCAGTACGGCGCGGACACGCTGTCGGCCTTCACGCAGAACGCGAAGTTCAACAACGGCTCGGCGTTCTTCAACTGGCAGTTCTCGCCGGCGCTGCGCGCGGGCGTCGGCTACAACTACACGTCGCTGACGGGCCCGGCTTCCGCGCACTACAACCAGGTGAACCTCGGCGCGGACTACGCGCTGTCGAAGCGCACCGACCTGTATGCGCTGTTCGGCTATCAGAAGGCGAGCGGCAACACGCTCAACGCGAGCGGCGCGACCGTGAAGGCCGCCGCGTCGGTCGGCTCGTACGGCGTGAACTCCGGCGCCGATACGCAGGAACTCGCGGTCGTCGGGATTCGCCACAAGTTCTGATCGCGACGTCGCATCGCGCGAACCACGCAGGCGCGCACCATGGTGTGCGCCTGCGCCGTTTACGCTGTCGCGTTCCCACTCGAGACGTTCAGATCGACCTGGCGTTCGAACCGGGCGACGCGGTTGCCGTACGTCGAAACGCCGGCCTAATGCCGCCGCAATCCGCCACCCCCGCTCATGCCACCGAATGAATGCATGCCGCCGAACCCGTGGCCCCCGCCGCCGATGAACGGGCCGCGGTGAAAGCCCGACCCCATCGGCATGCCGAAGTGGCGATGATCCATCCGGTTGAAGTGATCGAAGTGGTGGAAATGACGGAACCGATCGACGAAGATGAAGCTCACGCCCGCGCCGATGAAAAGCGGCGGCCCCCAGTACCACGGGTCGGGATACGGATAGGCCGCCGCCGGGTACCACAGCACGCTGCCGTCGTCGCTTTGCACGATCTGCCATGTGCCATCGCGTTGCAGGCACGCTCGCCCCACGATTTGCTGTTCCGTGCCGTCGATGTTCGCGTGCGCGACGACCGCGCGGCAGTTTGTGCCGTAGTCCGGCAATTCGTCGTCCATTTGCGCAAGGACAGGCGCGGAAAGGCAAAGACAGACGATGCCTATTCCGAATCGAAACACGGTGCACATGATCGGCTCCCGCATTGTTGCCCCCGACCACTCCACCACCGGTGTCACTGGCGGCGCCCGGCACGCCGGTTTGCTTGCGCAAGATTCATCGCGCGGCGGTAACGGGCCGCCGCTTCGTATCGGGTCTCCCGACAGCAGAACGAAGCAGCACGCCCGGTTATTCCAGGGGTCGGGATGCGAATGAAGGAAGCGGGGACCATCGGCAATCGTTGCCGCGGTGAGCGTCAACCCGGGCGTTTGACGACGTGGTAGACAGCCGCTGCCGTGACCCCGAATACCAGATGGGCCACCAGCGTGATCGCGCCGCGAACCGCGATGAACCACGGAAAGATCGCCGTGAAGGCGTGAAGGTTGACGCCGTACAGGATGAGTCCGAACACGCCGCCTGCGAGAAGCGCCGCCCCGAGCGACATGTTCCGCACCACCATCGCCAGCACGGCCGCATAGGCAAGCGAGAGCGCGGCATGCACGAGTGTCGCGACACCCATGACGATCGGATCGAAGCCGGTGGACGTTCCGAGCACGCTGCGCCCCATCACGATGGCTGCCGTCAGGCGCGCGTCGCGAAACAGGTTCCGGATGGCATCATCGCCGGCGATCGACCAGAGCAGCAGCTCGATGACGGTCGACCCGACCGCCGCGCCAAACGCCGCCCAGAGAATCGGGACCGGACTGATTCGTTTCAATTGGCGCCCCCATGGCGACCGGCTGATGTATCGCCGCGGCGTGCGGCCCATCCGCTGCGACTACGATCGGGCAACGCGTGCGTGCGATACCGACCCGGGCCGCCACGCAACGTTACGACGCCCCTTCGCAGTCCGTCCAGTACGCAAACGGATCGCGATGCTTGGGATAGTTCTCGTCAAGCCATTTCAGCAACGTCGCGCGGGCATTGTCCATATCGGCCTTCAGCGACGAGGTCGTCAATTCGTGCACTTCGATGGACTTTTCCCGATCGATCACGAAGCAGTTCCAGTCGGGGCCATCGAGATCGGGATCGTCGGACGCCTTCGATGACTTGCCCCAGCCGAACCCCTTGCGGGCGTCGATGTAGTACCGCGGGTTCACTTTCAGATACGACATCTCGCCGCCCTGCAGGCTGCTCTCCGCGCGCAGCACGTCGTGTCCGTCGACGATCTGCGTAACTTCCGGAAGCCGGCGCGATCGCCATCCGGCAGGCAGCTTCGCGATGGCCTGAACGCTATCGTACGTCCCCCACTCGAGGCCCCACGCTTCGGCCATGCGCTTCATGAACGCGTCCGCACCCGGATAGCCGCGCAACTGGATTCTGGTCGATAGCGTCACTTCCACCCGGCCGTCGGCGTCGGTAGACACATCGTCCCCCGCCGCATCGAACGGATTGCCCGGGCGTGACGCGCTCTTCGCATCCGCCGGCGCAATGCCCGAGAACAACTGATCGAGCGCAGCACGCGCTTTCGACGACTTGTCTGGTCTGTTCATCGTGTACCTCCGGTGCATCCGAACGACTGCAAAATTACTCGATTTACGTTCATCTCTCCAACCTCATCATTTTCCGCGGTCGCATTGTCGACGATCCCGCGGCCCATCTGTATGTATCCACGCACAGGCCTCGGGCGCGCCGCCGAAGCAGGCCCCCACGCCCACACAACCTAACTCTGTTCCCCCAGCGCCGCCCGCATCCGCTCCATCAACGCGAGCACCTCCGGCCGATTCTCCCCCTTCGCATGCACGAAGTGATAACGGAGCGGCGAATCGACCTCACGACGGCTCACCCGAACGAGCTCGCTGCGCTTCAGATATGCGTCCGCGAGCGGCGTTCGCGCCAGCGCCACGCCGAGCCCGGCTTCGGCTGCCGCCAGCACCAGGTTGTAATCCTCGAAACGGCGATCCTGCGCCCGCGGCTTGAACGGAATGCCCAGCGACTCGAACCAGGTGCGCCATCCGGTCACGTCGGAATCGTGCAGCAGCGGCATCTCGAGCAGCGCGGCATCACCGCGCCGGCGGCGCATCTTTGCCAGTTGCGCGGCGAGCCGCGGATGCGCGACCGGATAAAGCCGTTCCGGCATGAACGCGCGCGTTTCGAGCTGACGCCAGTTGCCGCGCCCATACCGGATCGACAGATCCGCTTCGCCGCCGGCGATATCGACGTTGCGAAGCTCGATGCCGAGTTCGATGCGCAACGCGGGTGCCTCGCTCTCGAGCGCCTGCTGCCGCTCGAGCAGCCAGAGCTGCGCGAATGCCGGCACCACACTCATCCTGACCAGTCGCGGTGTGCGCGGCGAGCGCCACTGATCGGCCGCGCTGTCGATGATCGCAAACGCCTGTTCGATCCGCCCGACGAAGCGCTGCCCGTCCGGCGTCAGGCGCACGCCGCGTGCATGACGTTCGAACAGTGCCATGCCCAGCCAGTTTTCCACGGCGGCCACCCGCCGGCTGATCGCGCCGTGCGTCACGCCGGAGACGTCGGCGGCCGCCAGGAACGAACCCTGACGCGCAACCGTACACACGGTCTCCAGGCTGGCGAGCGGCGGCCGCGGGCCAGGTGCCGGCGCTGCAATCGGCAGCGCATCCGTCACCTGACTTGCGCGCGCCGGACTCGCGGCTCGCCGCCGAACCGAGCTGTGAGTCATGGTCATATCTGGATGTTGATCTGTGCGCTAGCTTAACATCTCGCGACATCGCACCATTGCCGCATGAATACCCTTTCCTCACCGTCGTCGCGCGGCGCGCGACAACCGCTCGTCGCGGCAGGCGCGGTCGCGTTCACGATCATGTCGTGGGCCTCCGCATTCCCGTTCATCCGGATCGGCCTGCACGGCCTGGCGCCCCTGCAACTCGCGGCGGCGCGCTTTGCTACCGCCGCGTTGCTCGTGATCGCGTGGCTTGCATGGCGACGGCCTCCAAGGCCCACGAAACGCGATGCGTTGCGCTTCCTGGCCTGCGGTTTCCTCGGCATCGCACTCTATAACGCACTGCTCAATACCGGCGAGCAAACCGTATCGGCCGGCGCGGCGAGTTTCATCGTGAACACGCTGCCGATCTTCACCGCGCTGCTTGCCGCGATGTTTCTCGGCGAACGATTCAATCGGTGGGGATGGCTCGGTTCGCTGGTCAGCCTCGCCGGCATCGGCGTAATTGCGCACGGGCAGCCGGGCGGGCTTGTGCTCGGCTCGGGGAGCACGCTGATTCTCGGTGCGGCCCTGTGTTCGGCGAGCTATTTCGTGTTGCAGCGGCGGCTGATTCCCGTATACGGCGCGCTGCCCTGCGCCGCGTACACGCTGCTGGCCGGTGCGCTGCTGCTCACGCCCTGGTTGCCCGGCGCGCTCGACTCGCTCGGCGGCGCGTCGCACGACACGACGCTGGCGGTATTGATCCTCGGCGTATTTCCCGCGGCACTCGGTTACGCGACCTGGACCTTCGCACTCGGCTATTTCGGTGCGGCGCGCGCCGCCAACTTTCTCTATCTTACGCCAGCGGTGGCAACAGCTCTGTCGATGATGCTGACGGGCGAGCGGCCCGGCATCGAGACGGTATGCGGCGGCCTGCTGGCGATTGCAGGCGTGATCCTGGTCGCCTTGCGCGGGCGATCGCAGGGTCGGGATCGCAACGCGTAACCTCACCTGTCCGTCGAGCCGGAAGCGGGCAGGCCCAGGCGAACTCCGGCGCCTGCGAAACCGAGTGCAATGTCCGGGCCGTCGGCCTGCGCCAATTTGTCGACGCCGGCAGGCTTGACCGTTAGTTGCACTCGAGGAAGCTTTTCCATGGACCCGGCTGCGCGATGGCGAGCGTCCAAACTGTGCAGACAAATCGACCGAACAGTTCCCGACTGACCGCACGTCAGTGTCCATGGCTTCGCCCCTGCGACCGGCCGAATAATGGATACCGCCGTAAGGCCATCGACAGCGAATCGCAGCCTTTGGCTCGCTGCGGCGCACGATTTCCGGCATCCGGCACCCTGGCAGTCCGCGCGCCGAACCGTGTCGCGCCGCCCCACTACGCGATTCGCCGCAGCGCGCAAAATCGGCTTCGGATATATTCATACGAATTGCATGGCGTCAGGCGCGGGGCAGTCGCTCGCCCGGGCGGCATGCGAGCGAAGCCCATGATGGGTACGGAGACTCGTCCGATCGCCCCGGCCCGCAGCCGGCCGGTCGAGACGTCAATAGAAAGACATTCAATTCGGAGATGGCAGATGGAACGAAGCACTGTCGGCATGCGCTGCAAACCCCTGATCACCGTCGCACTGGCCGCCGCCGCGTTCGCGGCCGCGTCGGGCGCGATGGCCGACCAGGTCGTGAAGATCGGCAGCGTGGAACCGACGACGGGCGGCATCTCGCACCTCGGCAAGGACAACGAGAACGGCGCGCGCCTCGCGGTCGAGGAAATCAACGCGAAGGGGCTGACGATTGGCGGCAAGAAGGTCACGCTGCAGCTCGACGCACAGGATGACGCGGCCGACCCGCGCCAGGCCACCCAGGTCGCGCAGAAGCTCGTCGACGACAAGGTCGTCGCCGTCATCGGCCACCTGAACTCGGGCACGTCGATCCCGGCGTCGAAGATCTACAGCGACGCGGGCATCGTGCAGATCTCGCCGTCGGCCACGAACCCCACCTACACGCAGCAAGGCTTCAAGACGACCTACCGCGTCGTCGCGACCGACGCGCAGCAGGGCCCGGCGCTCGCGAGCTACGCGCAGTCGAAGGGCGTGAAGAGCGTGGCGGTGATCGACGATTCGACCGCCTATGGCCAGGGTCTCGCAAACGAGTTCGAGAAGAAGGCGAAAGCGCTCGGCCTGAAGGTGCTGTCGCACGACGCGACCAACGACAAGGCGGTCGACTTCCGCGCGATTCTGACGAAGGTCAAGGGCGAGAACCCGGACGCGATCATGTACGGCGGCATGGACGCCACCGGCGGCCCGCTCGCGAAGCAGGCGAAGCAGCTCGGCCTGCGCGCGAAGATCCTGTCCGGCGACGGCGTGTGCACCGACTCGCTCGCCGAACTGGCCGGCCCGGCGGCAGACAACGTGCTGTGCTCGCAGGCCGGCGCCGCGCTCGAGAAGATGCCGGGCGGCGCGGCGTTCCTCGCCAAGTATCAGAAGCGCTTCAACCAGGGTATCAAGTTCGATGCGCCGTTCGCGTACGACGCGGTCTACATCGCGGTTGACGCTATGAAGCGCGCGAACTCGACGGACCCGGCGAAGATCCTCGCGGCGATGCCGTCGACGAAGTATGAAGGCGTGATCGGCACGACGACGTTCGACGCGAAGGGCGACCTGACGCACGGGATCATCTCGATCTACGGCTACAAGAGCGGCAAGAAGACCTTCCTCGACCAGGTGAAGATGTAACGCCCCGCGACGCCGGCACGACGGGAACGCCATCCGTCGGCGCCGGCGCCGTGCGGTGCCGATTCAAGTTTTGCGGAGATGAAGCGACATGTGTGCAATGGCGTATGCGGAATTTCAACAGGAGTTGAAGAAAGCGCAGTTGACTGCTCGGGAATTCGCCCGCCTGATCCGGATGAACGAAAGTTCCATCACGAACTATTCGAGCAAGGGTACCGTCCCTTCCCACCTCGCGGTCATCGCGACCCTGATCGGTGCGCTCGCCGCGCACGAGATCGATTTCCGGCACGTCATCGGTAAAACGGGTATCGAGCCGAAACGGCCGCGCGGCGTCGGTGCGTTTCCGGCAGCGCGCAAGCCGCGCGTGCGGAAGACCGCGAAAGCCGGCTCGTGAGCCGGGACGGGCGCCAGTCGCGGCATCGCACGTGTCGCTCGATCCTGCGCGCGCCCGATACCGTCACGCCTGCTGCCGCGCCACACGCGCGGCCCTCCCGTTACCCCGCCGCACGCACGTGATCGAGCAGCGCCTGCAGCGGATGACGCACCTGCCGCGCGGACATGCGCTTCACCTGGCTGCGGCACGAATACCCGGTCGCCAGCGCTTCGCCCTCCTCTTCCGGCGCATCGACATGCGCGGCCCACGATTGCGCATAGATCGCCTGCGACGTCTGCAGGTTGCGCGCCTCGTGCCCGTAGGTCCCCGACATCCCGCAGCAGCCGGCCGCCTGAACCGCCAGGCGCAGCCCGCGACGCGCGAACACCTGTGCCCACTGCTTGCCGCTGTCCGGCGCGTTGGTCTTCTCGGTGCAATGCGGCAGCAGCCGATACGGTGCCGATACGCTGTCCGAACCCGCGCCCGCCGCCGCCTCCGGCAGCGCGTGCAGCAACCACTCCTGCGGCAGCGCGACCTTCGGCACGTCGGCGAGCCCCGTCACCTTCAGGTATTCCTGCCGATACGTGAGCGTCATCGCCGGATCGAGGCCGACAAGCGCGACGCCCGAGCGCGCGAGCGCGGCCAGTTGGGTCGCATTGCGAATCGCCGCCTGCTCGAACGCGCGAAGGAAGCCCTGCACGTGCAGCGCCTTGCCATTCGGCGCGAGCGGCGCGAGCCACACCTGAAAGCCGACGCGCGCGGCCAGCTCGATCAGCGTCGCCAGTTGCTCGGTATCGAAATAGCGCGTGAACGTGTCCTGCACGATCACGACGCTGCGCGCGCGCTGCGCATCGCTCAGCGTGGCGAGCGCCCGCGGATCGGCCGGCCGCACGTTCCACTGCCGGATCACGGCCGCGAGGTCGAAGCGGCTCAGAAGCGGGCTGTCGACCATACCGAGGTGCCGCTCGAGCAGCATGCGCACCCAGCCGGCGCGCATCAGGCCGTTGTACAGCGCGGGCACGCGCGCCATCCACGGCATCGTGAATTCGAGCGAGCCGATCAGGTAGTCGCGCAGCGGCCGCAGGTAGCGCTGGTGATACAGCTCGAGAAAACGCGAGCGAAACTCGGGCACGTTGACCTTGACCGGGCACTGCCCCGCACACGACTTGCACGCGAGACAGCCGGCCATCGCGTCGTACACCTCGTGCGAGAAGTCGGCTTCCCCGCTGCGCGCGGCGCGGCTGTTGCGCCAGCGGGCAACGAGGCCACGCATGAACGGCTGCCGCGCGCGCGCCGCCGCGACGACGTCGATGCCGGCCTGTCCTTGCAGACGCAACCATTCGCGCATCAACGACGCGCGCCCCTTCGGCGACTGCACGCGTTCGCGCGTCACCTTCCACGACGGGCACATCGCGTCGTCCGGATCGAAGTTGTAGCACGCGCCGTTGCCGTTGCAGTGCATCGCCGTGCCGTAGCTCTGCCACACGCGCTCGTCGATCTGCCGGTCGTGGTCGCCGCGCGTCGGCACTTCGTCGATCTTCAGCAGCCGCAGCGTGTTGTCCGGCGGCGTCGCGATCTTGCCCGGGTTGAACTGGTTGTGCGGATCGAACACAGCCTTCAGCTGCTGCAGCGACGGATACAGCTCGCCGAAGAACGCCGGCGCATATTCGGAGCGCACGCCCTTGCCGTGTTCGCCCCATAACAGGCCACCGTGCCGCCGCGTGAGTTCGGCCACCGCGTCCGACACCGGCCGCACCAGCGCGGCCTGCCGCGGGTCCTTCATGTCCAGCGCCGGGCGCACGTGCAGCACGCCCGCGTCGACGTGACCGAACATCCCGTACTGCAGCCCGTGGCCGTCGAGCAGCGCGCGGAATTCGGCGATATACGCGGCGAGATTCTCGGGCGGCACCGCCGTGTCCTCGACGAACGGTTGCGGGCGCGCCTCGCCCTGCACATTGCCGAGCAGGCCGACCGCGCGCTTGCGCATCGCGTACACGCGCTTCACCGCGTCGTCGCCGGCCGCGAGCGTGTGCCCCAGCCGCTCGACGCTCGTGTCGGTGCGCAAATGCTCGACGAATGCACGCACGCGCGCATCGACGTCGCCGGCATCGTCGCCGCTGAATTCGATCAGGTTGATGCCGAGCGTCGGACGCGCGTCGTCCTGCGGAAAATACTCGGCCACGCTGCTCCACACGAAATCCTTCATCGCGAGCATCAGCACCTTCGAGTCGACCGTCTCGATCGACAGCGGCTTGAGTTCGAGCAGCGCACGCGCATCGCGCAGCGCGTCCATGAAGCCGGCGTAGCGCACGTTGACCAGCACCGAATACTTCGGAATCGGCAGCACGTTCAGCTTCGCCTCGACGACGAAGCCGAGCGAGCCTTCGGCACCGCACAGCACGCTGTTCAGGTTGAAGCGGCCGTCCGGTTCGCGCAGGTGCGCGAGGTCATAGCCGGTCAGGCAGCGATTGAGCTTCGGAAACTTCGCTTCGATCAGTGCGGCCTTGTCATCGCTGATGCGGCGCGCGGTGCGATAGACCTTGCCGATGCGGTCCTGCCGCGCGCAGCGGCGCTCCAGTTCGTCGTCCGCGAGCGCGTCGCTGTGCAGGTGCTCGCCGCCCATCAGCACGAAGTCGAGCGCGAGCACGTGGTCGCGTGTCTTGCCGTACGTGCAGCTGCCCTGCCCGCTCGCGTCGGTGTTGATCATCCCGCCGACCGTCGCACGGTTCGACGTCGACAGCTCGGGCGCGAAAAAGAGGCCATGCGGCTTCAGCGCGGCGTTCAGCTGGTCCTTGACGACGCCCGCCTGCACGCGCACCCAGCGCTCGTCCGCGTTGATTTCCAGAATCCGGTTCATGTTGCGCGACAGATCCACGACCACACCGTCGGTCAGCGACTGCCCGTTGGTGCCCGTGCCGCCGCCGCGCGCCGCCACCGCGACGTCGCGGTGCGCGGGCTCGGCGAGCAGCCGGGCCACCAGCCGGACGTCGTCCGCATGCGCGGGACAGATCACCGCTTGCGGCAGGCGCTGGTAGATCGAGTTGTCGGTGGCCTGAACCGTCCGGTTCGCATGGTCCGCGCGGATTTCCCCGGCGAATCCGGCCGCCTGGAGGGCGGCGAGAAAGTCACGGTACGCGTTCGCGGGCGGGCTGGCGGGACGAGGCAACGGGGCGATCGACATGGGATAAAAGCGCAAGGTGGACGAACCGGTGTGCTCGCGTGCTCGGAAACATGAGTTTTGAGCAAGTTTCCACGCGACCGGGAATTCCAGTATCTTTGTAAATTCCTCGAGAAACAAACGAATTCTCATCCGGAGAATATTGCATAAAACTCATGAATTACCGTCGCCTCACCCCATCGATGTCGCTGCTGCTCGTGTTCGAGGCAGCCGCGCGGCACGAAAGCTACACGCGTGCAGCCGAGGAACTGTCGCTGAGCCAGAGCGCGATCAGCCGGCAGGTCCAGACGCTCGAGGATCAACTCGGCGTGCCGCTGTTCCGGCGCGAGGGCCGTTCCGTGAAGCTGACCGAAGTCGGGCGCCGCTACTTCGTCGAGCTGAGCGGCGCACTGGGGCGCATCCGCGGCGCGACGCTGCAGGCGATGTCCCACCAGGCCGGCGCCGGCACGCTGCGGCTCGCGACGTTGCCGACGTTCGGCTCGAAATGGCTGCTGCCGCACCTGCACGACTTCTACGCCGCGCATCCGGGCGTGACCGTGCACCTTCATTCGCGGATCGGCGCGATCGATTTCCTCAACGACGACCTCGACGCAGCCATCACCGTCGGCGCGGACGACTGGCCCGGCCTGCACGCGCATCGGCTGTACAACGAGTTCCTGATCGCGATCGCGAGCCCCGACGCGGGCAGGCGCCGCAAGGCCGAAGCACGCACGCCTGCCTGGGCCGCGCAGCAGACGCTGCTGGGCGTAACGAGCAACCAGCAGGCGTGGGCCGAATGGTTCTCGCACTATCGGCTCGACCATCGCCAGATGCGTATCGGCCCGAGCTTCGAGCTGACGTCGCACCTGATCCAGGCCGTGCGGGCCGGGATGGGGATCGGGCTGGTGCCGAAGGTGCTGGTGGAAGACGAACTGAGCCGCAACGAGCTCGTGTCGATCGGCGACGCGATTACCAGCCAGCGCAGCTATTACCTCGTCTATCCGCCGGGGAACGAAACGCTGCAGTCGCTCGTCGCGTTCCGCGAATGGTTGCTGAAGTCGTGCTGAAACACCGCGGGTCAGGCCGCGATCCGATGATCGCCGGTCACGCGCGCCATTCGTCGAGAATCTGCTCGGCGAGGTAGTCGCACGGCGCACGCGCGGACTGCGCACTGCGCGCCAGCACGACCTCGAGCTCCCCCAGCGGCGGCAGCCCGTGGGCCTCCGAAAGCTGAACGAGATGATCGGGAATGCAGCAACGCGCCAGCGGCGCGACGGCGAGCCCGGCCTCGACCATGCTGAGCAGCCCGAGGTAGCTCGGGCTTTCATACGACATCCGGAACGGGATGTGCTGCCGGTTCAGCGCCTTGATCGCGTGATCGCGCGCCATGCTGCCGCCGTGCGTGAAAAAGGCCACCGGCAGCGGCCGCTCTTCCCAGACGTTCCGTTTCGGCGACCCGGTCCAGACGATCGGCTCCATCCGGATCAGCTCGCCGGTCACGCCCTTGATCCGCGTGAGACACGCGAGGTCGACCGTGTTGTCCTTCAGCATCGGCACGAGTGCGCTGCTCGGCTGGCCGATCACGCGCACTTCCACGCGCGGGTGCATCGCGGCGAATTTGCCGAGCACCTGCGGCAGCAGCGACGAGATGTAGTCGTCCGGCACGCCGATCGTCACGCGGCCGCGGATCTCCGGGCGCACCACCGACGCCCACGCCTCGTCGCGCATCGCCAGCATCCGGCGCCCGTATTCGGCGAGCGTCCTGCCGTCGTCGGTGGCCGTCACGTTGCGCGTATCGCGGATGAAGAGCGGCTTGCCGAGCGCATCTTCCAGCGCCTTGATCTGCATGCTCACCGCCGACGGCGACCGATGCACGGCCTGCGCGCCCTGCGCGAACGATCCGGATTCCGCAACTGCCACCACCATCGCCAGCACATCGAGGTCGAGCTTCTTCATTTCATTCAGAAAATCTGATTAATCGATTCAGTTTATCCCGTTTTACTGTTCACCTCCACGGTCGGACAATGAATCCCGTCAGCACTCGTTGCAGGAAGCGGAAAACATGCATACGTCCGGATCGCTCTACGGATTTCTCGCCATCGGCGGCATGCTCGCGGTCACGCCGGGGCCGAACATGGTCTACGTGATGTCGCGCTCGATCGCGCAAGGGCGCGCGGCCGGGCTCATTTCGCTGGCCGGCGTGATGATCGGTTACCTGATCTACATGTTCGGCGCGGCGTTCGGCATCACGACGCTGTTCATGAGCGTGCCTTATGCGGGCAGCGTGCTGGGCGCGATCGGTGCGGCCTACCTGCTGTACCTCGCTTGGCAGGCGGTCAGGCCCGGCGGCCGTTCGCCGTTCGAGGTGCGGACACTGCCGAACGAGCAGCCGCTGCGGCTGCTGGCGATGGGCGCGACGACCAGCGTGCTGAATCCGAAGCTCGCGATGCTGTTCGTGTCGCTGCTGCCGCAATTCATCGACTACCGGCAAGGTAGTGTGTTCGGCCAGTCGCTGTTTCTCGGTTCACTGCTGATCGCCGCGTTCGCGTCGGCAAACGGGCTGGTGGCGATCTGCTCGAGCAGCATCGCGAAGTTCCTGCACGGGCGCCCGATGCTGCTGCTCGCGCAGCGCTGGGCAATGGGTCTTATCCTCGGCGGCCTCGGTGTGCAGATGGTTGTCGACGCATCGAAGATGGCGGGTGTGGCGTAATGGCCGCGAGTATGGCTGAAATGAAATCGGCCAGCAGGCGCCACACTGCCGGCCGTCACGCACATCAAGCTTTGAACGCGCCGTCGATGCAGCGCAATCACTTCGTCAGCAGTTCGGCTTCCAGCTCGCGCAACCGTTCCGGAAACCGGACGCGCAGCACCAGAAACCACCCGAGCCCGATCGCCAGCAGCGCGACGAACACATAAGGCAGCCATGCGTAGACGCCTTCCGGCACCGGATACACGCTGCCGGCGAGCGGAATCGCGAGCAGCACGACGGCAACGACGCTGATCGCTACGTGCCGCGCGCGAAGCTTGCGCTGCCGGTGCAGATAAAGCGGCGCGCCGATCGCGACCAGCACGTAGGCGAGCAGCCAGCCATACGTCGCGATCGAGCTGAGATAGCCGTACGAATCGAGCAGCGCCGTGCCCCGCGCCGTCAACACCAGCGCGGTCGCCAGCGCGAGCGCCGCAATCAACGCGACTGCGACGTGCGGCGTCGCATTCGTCGCGTGCGCACGCCCGGTCGACGCATGCAGCACACCCTGCCGCCCGAACGTGTAGACGATCCGCGCCGCCGCATTGATCGACGAGAAGAACGCCGCGAAGAAGCTCAACGCCACCCCCGCGTCGATCAGCACGCCGATCCACCCGGCGCCCAGTCGATGCGCCAGCACCGCGAGCGGGCCGTCAACGCGGTCGAGCGGCGGCGTCTGACCGTGGAACGCGCTCACCATTCCGTATGCGCCGATCACGAACAGGATCGCGGGTCCGACCACGCTGATCAGCACCGCGCGCGGAATCGCGCGAAACGGATCGCGCGCCTCGGCGCCGAGCACGGTCGCGCTCTCGAAACCCGTGAAGCTGAAGAACGCGAGCACCATCCCGAGCTGAAGCTGCGTCGGCTTCACGCCTTCGAGCGTGAGCTGTGCGCGATCGACCGGATGCGTGCCGAACGCGATCGTCGCGATCACGACGCCGGCGATCAGCAGCAACGTCGCGAGTTCGACGAGCAGCGTGAAGCGCGTGGAAAGCCGGATGTCGCGAAACGCGATATACCACGCGGCGAACGCGGTAACGATCGTGAGGCCCAGCACCGTGCCGACCGGCGTCGCGCTGCCCAGCAGCCCCGTTTCGCGGCCGAGCACGAGAAACGTGCTGATCGTTCCCTCCAGGATGCCCGCTGCTGCCACCGCATAGGCGATCAGCAGCGACCAGCCGCAGATGGCGCCCCAGACCGGTCCGATGCCGGCCGACACGTATGCGTACAGCGCGCCCGGCGACGCCGCATCCCGCGCGAACACCGAGATGCTCCACGACGAGAACAGCAGCGCGACGATGGCGAACACGTAGGCAAGCCACGTGCCGTTACCGGCCGTCGCGAATACGGCAGGGATCAGCACGCCGATCCCGCCCGACACGCCGACGAGCCCGATCGACTGCGCAATCAGTTCGGGCAGGCTCAGGTAGTTGCGCCGCAGGCCGCCCGCCTGCGTCGCGGCGTCTTGCGCAGGCAGCGCCTGCGCGGATGTCGCTGGATAACTCATCGATTTGCCTCGTCAGGGATGAACCGGTGCGGCGTGCGCCGCGTCGGCGTCGGCGGCCGCCCGTCAATTCCAGGAATGGCGCGCAGGCTTCACGCCGTTGAGGTAGTAGTTGCCGATCGCGTGGTACTTCCAGCGCACCGGGTCGTGCAGCGTGTGCACGCGCGCGTTGCGCCAGTGGCGGTCGAAGTTGTATTTCGCCAGCGTCGATTTGCTGCCGCCGAGTTCGAACAGCTTGCTCGCGGCAAGCAGCGACACTTCGGTCGTCGCGATCTTCGCCTCGCCGACCGCGATAGCGGCCTGCGCGACCGCCTCCTCGCCCGGCTCGCGCTTCGCCGCGTCGACGAAGCGCCCCGAGCGCGCGAGCAGCGCTTCGGCCGCATGCACGCGGTACGCGATATCCCCGATCTGCGCGACCGTCAGCGGGTCCTCGCTCGCGCGTTCGACGCCGCTGTCGATCCACGGGCGCGCATGCTGCCGCACGAACGCGATCGTGTCCTGCAGCGCGGCGCGCGCGATGCCGAGGTCGATCGCGGCGGTCGTGATCTGCGCAAACGGGCCCGCGAAGGTCGGGCGGTCGTACGAACGCTGCGTGTAGAAGATCTCGAACGCGCTCACGCGCACGTTCTCGACGATCACCGTGCCACTCGCGGTCGTGCGTTGCCCGAAGCCGCTCCAGTCGTCCACCACGGTCAGCCCCGGCGCGCCCTGCCGCACGAACGCGAGCACCGCCTGATCCGACTCGTCGAGCGCGAGCACCGGAATCCAGTGCGCGAACAGCGTGCCGGTCGAATAGAACTTGCGGCCGTTCAGCACGAACGCGTCGCCGTCGCGGCGCACGCGCGTCTGGATATCGAGCACGTTCTTGCCGCCGGCCTCGGAAAACGCATTGCCGTAGCGCGTGCCATTCAGAACGAGATCGAAGAAGAAGCGCTTTTGCGCGTCGCTGCCTTCGAGGCGGATGTCCTCGATCAGGCAGTAGTGGTTCTGCGGGATCTGGCCGACCGACGGGTCCGCCTGCGACACGATCGCGATCACTTCGGCGAGCGTCACGCTCGACACCTCCGCGCCGCCGTATTCACGCGGGACGGTGATGCCCCACAGGCCGCTCGACGAGAACAGCTCGATCTCGTCGAACGGCAGTTTCCGCTCGCGGTCGCGCAGCGCGGCGTGCTCCGCCAGTCGCGCCGCGACCTGGTGTGCGACGTCGATCGCTTCGGCGTCGGAGCCGATGATTGGAACGGACGTGGCGCCCGCTTGCGATTGCGTATTTTCTTCGATGATTTCCGTCGACATGAAATTTCCGGCAAAGCCCATGAATCGGTTGACGACGCCGTGCAGGCAGCCGCCGACCTCCTGTTTCGATATCCGAAACGTCAAACCAGGTACGCTCACGATGGCCGCCGCCGGCGCACCCTTCGATCGTCCGGTGCGGCCCGCTTGACCGCCTGCGACTCGCTGACCGCCTACATCACGCGGCGACTGCCTGCCGCTGCGCCTCGAGTTCGCGCACGAGCGGCAGCACGCGCTGGCCGAAGTACTCGACTTCCTCGATGAAATGCAGGAACCCGGCGAGCACGAGATCGACGCCGATCGCCTTCAGCGCGACGATCCGCTCGGCGATCTGTTGCGGCGTGCCGATCAGGTTCGTGCGGAAACCGTCGTTGTACTGCACGAGATCCTCGAACGTGGATTTCGCCCAGTTGCCCTCGCCTTCCGGTGACGCCTTGCCGGCCTCCTTCGCCGCATCGCCAAACGCATGCACGGCCTCGACGTGTGCATGCCGGACGATGTCGTCGAGCACGGCGCGCGCCTCTTCCTCGGTGTCGCGCGCGATCACGAACGCGTTGACGCCGATCCGCACGCGGTGGTTGTTCGCGGCCGCCTTCGCGCGGATGTCGTCGATCTGCGCCTTCAGGTTCTCCGGCGTATTGCCGTTCGTGAAATACCAGTCCGACACGCTGGCCGCGTTGTCGCGCGCCGCACGCGAACTGCCGCCCTGGAAGATCTCCGGGTGCGGCTTCTGCACGGGCTTCGGGCTCAGCGTGTAATCGTTGAAGCGGTAGAAGTCGCCCTTGAACGTGAAATTGTCCTGCGTCCAGATGCCCTTCAGCGCCTGAATGAACTCCTTCGAGCGCCGATAGCGTTCGTCGTGCTCGAGCCACGGCTCGCCGATCGCGGTGAATTCACCCTTGAACCAGCCGCTGACGACGTTGATCGCGATGCGTCCGTTCGAAATGTGGTCGATCGTCGCGAGCTGCTTTGCGACCACGGCCGGATGCCAGGGCCCCGGCAGGATCGCGGCGAGCACCTTCAGTTTGGTGGTCGCGTGCAGCAGCGCCTGGCTGAACGAGACCGACTCGTGCTGGTGTTCGGCGCCATAGCCGGCCGTGAAGCGGATCTGGCTCAACGCGTAGTCGAATCCGGCCGCTTCAGCCGTGCGCGCGAGCTTCTGGTTGTATTCGAGGCTCCAGTCGGTACGCTGCTCGATCGTGCTGACGACGAGTCCGCCGCTGACGTTCGGCACCCAGTACGCGAATTTGACGCCGTCGGCCGGAGATTTGTGAATGCTCATGAGAGGTCCTGATCGAAGGGTGAAACGAAAGACGGGCTACGCGGCCACGGCGGAAAGCGTTCTCGGACACCGTTGCGGCACAGCACGGTCCATCGCGAGTGCGATGCGTACGCGCAGTGCGGGGTTCGCGAATTCGTAGTGGTCGAAATCGCTTTCGGCTACATACAGGCCGATCGGCAGCGTGCGTGACGGACGTTGCAGGCCGCCCGACAGGGCGACCACGTCGAGGGTGTTGCTCATGCCATGCGTTCCCGTTGTCGAGCCGCGCGTTGCCGCGCCGATACGGTGTGGGGTTCGCAAGGAGCGTGCCATTGTCGACGGACGCGCGATCGTGGAGATCATCTGCATCACGAAGTTTTATTCAATCGCCCATCGGGTAAGGCTTACGCGGACAAATAGCCAGCCATGGAAAGCGATTCACCAATCGCATCGCATCGATATTCCACAGCGCGATGAACCGGCGGAAACAGCGTTGCTGATGCGCTGCTGCTCAATCAGCAGTTTCGCGCCCTCCGTTCGTCGGATCGCTGCGATCGGACACCGTTGCATCCTGCACAGCAATCCGGCTTTCGTTATCAGAAATCGATGTTTCCCGTCCGGCCCAAAACACTGAACACTCTGATGACCAGGCAGCAACCGGACCGCGGCGCCAGTCGACGCTGGTTCGAACCGTTCGATCGACTCACGCCTTCATCGCCATGAACTCCCTGTTTGCAACGCCGCGTCCTGTCAATCTTCGTGTCGTCGCCGCGCAGCCGGACGAATCGCGCGGCGCGCCCGTTCTCGAGCGCTCCACCCACCATGTGCGGGCCCGCGCCCGCGCGCCCGTGTTCGTCGACCCGCGTTCGCTCGCGCTGCTCGAACGCGTGCGGCTCGTCGCGCCGAGCGACGCAAACGTGCTGATCGTCGGCGAGACCGGCACCGGCAAGGAGTTGATCGCGCGCCAGGTGCACGACGGCAGTCATCGTTGCGACGGCCCGTTCGTCGCCGTGAACTGCGGCGCGCTGTCCGACACGCTCGTCGACAGCGAACTGTTCGGTCATGAGAAAGGCGCATTCACGGGCGCGGTCGGCGCGAAGCCCGGCTGGTTCGAAGCCGCGAACGGCGGCACGCTGTTTCTCGACGAAATCGGCGACCTGCCGCTGTCGATGCAGGTCAAGCTGCTGCGCGTGCTGCAGGAGCGCGAGGTCGTGCGGCTCGGCTCGCGCACGGGCATTTCTATCGACGTGCGCGTGGTGGCCGCGACCAACGTCGACCTGCAGCAGGCGGTGATGGACGGACGGTTTCGCGGCGACCTGTTCTACCGGCTCAACGTCGTGCGGCTCGACGTGCCGAGGTTGCGCGAACGGCCGGGCGACATCCTGCCGCTCGCGCGCCACTTCTTCGATGAATACCGCAGCCGCCTCGGCCATGGGCCGCGCAGCATCGACCCGCGCGCGGCGCGCCGGCTCGAAGCACATTCGTGGCCCGGCAATATCCGCGAACTGGAGAACGTGATCCATCACGCGCTGCTGGTGAGCCGCCACGATGCGCTGCAGGACACCGACCTGAACCTGTCGTCGTCATGCGTGCCGACCGTGGCTGCCGGCGTGCGGGAAGCGGTAGGTCGCGTGCCCGCTCAGGATGCGCTCGAACTGGCACTGTGCGCGCTGTTCGACGAGGCGCACGAGAACCTGTTCGAACGCGTCGAGGATACCGTGATGCGGGTCGCGTTCGATTTCAGTCACCGCAACCAGATCCAGGCCGCGCGACTGCTCGGCATCAGCCGGAACGTGTTGCGTGCGCGGCTGATTCGCGCGAAGGTGATCGCGGCGGTCAAGTAAGCGCGATCGCGCGGCTGCATGCGGTGCCGCGAGTCAGCAATGCGGGCGGCGGACGCTTCGGCACGTCGCAATTCATCGCCGGCATGAGCTGGCGAAGCCGACGCGCGACTCGCCTCCGCAACGGCGAGCAGCGCGTGGTCCAGCCGCTCGCCGTGCGGTACGCCACTATTTCCCGACGCCGCCCGTCACGCCGCCGAGCAACGATGTAACGGGGGCGAGCGGATTCGCCGAGGAACCCGCTCCGCCCGCCGCGCCACCGAGCGTGCCAGTGACCGTCGACACGAGATTCGTCACCGGCGCCAGCGGGCTCGCCGCGCCGGCACCGTTCGTGCCGCCGAGCGCACCGGTCAGCGACCCGAGCGGCGTCGAGCCGAGCCCCGACAGCAAGCCGCCGAGCGGGCCGGACGGGCTCGAACCGTTCGACGGACCGTTCTGCACGGTGGCGACGGAAGCGCCCGCAAGACTCACGATCAGCCCGGGAATCGGCGCGACGCCGTTCGGACCGTTGTAGTTCACGAGTCCACCCGCGTTCGTGACGGTATTGCCGATCGCGCCGACGAGCGCCCCCACCGAACCGACGGCTGGCTGTGACGAAACGGATCCCATCCGCGAGCCCGTCGTCGCCAGCGCGCTGCCGACCTGCCCAAGCAAGCCTGCCACCGGCTGCCCGAGGCCCGTGGTCGCGCCAATCTGTTGCGTCGCCTGACCGGCCGTGATGACCAGCGGTGTGACGGCCGAACTGAGCGGCTGCGTGACCTGCTGCACGGCACCCGATGCCAGCGTCGCGCCGACCGTGTTGCCCGCCGCGCCGAGTCCGCCGGCCACGGTGTCGAGCACCGCGCCGACGGGTGTCGTCACCGGCGCGAGCGGCGCCAGCGGCCCCGAGCCGAGCGCGCGGACGGTCTGCGCGAGGCCCGCAACCGGATTCGCCGTTGCGCCGACGACGTCGCCGAGGCCGGCGACCGTCGTACCGACCGGGTTGGGCGTCGAACCGATCTTGCCGAGCCCGTCGCTGAGCGCATCGGCCGCGGCGCGCGAAATCGTGCTGACGCTCGAGATCGTGTCGCCTGCGCTGCGCGTCACGGTATTCCCGAGTACCGGTAACGACATCGCGCTGACGGTCGAGCCGACGCCGGCCGCGAGCGCGCCCGCGGTACTCACGACGCCGCGCGTGCCGGGGGCGCCGCTGGTGCCCCAACCGCCGTCGGGAGTGTTGCTGCCGGGCGTATTGCCGCCGATGGTTGCGCCGCCGGTGCTCGCGGCCGCGCTCGACGGCGCGGCGACGTCGGTGCCGCCACAGGCGGCCAGCATGCCGGCGGCGGCGAGCAACGCCGTGGACGTGACAATGCGCGTTCGATACATGGTGGTCTCCTCGCGGTCCGGGCGATGGAATGTTCGATTGAGGACCGGAGGAGAAACAGCATTTTCCATGCCATTGGCGCCAATCGAACGGGCCGTCCCGCCGCCACGCCAGCATCCGCGCGCCCGTGCAAGCGCCTGCCCGCGATCACGATCGATACATTTCTGGCCCATGAGCGGCTCTGTTTTCGTTACATTCGTGCTACGAATGCTTCGATGTTACGTAACGCCGGCCGCGGCACGCCGCATTCGGCGCGGCGCCTACCATTCACAGTACGAAAACCGACGGCACCGCATGCGTGCCGCCGGGCCTCGGCCCACCGTCAGGAACCCGTTGCCATGAAAAAGCTCGTGAACCACCCGTCCGCTGTCGTGCGCGAAATGCTCGAAGGCATCGCGCGGCAATCGCCGCATGTCGCGATCCTCGGCGACGAGCAAGTGCTCGTGCGCCAGCCGCTGCCCGAGCCGTCGCAGCGCCCCGTCGCGATCGTGTCCGGCGGCGGTAGCGGTCACGAGCCCGCGCACGGCGGCTATGTCGGCGAAGGGATGCTGAGCGCGGCCGTCTGCGGCGAAGTGTTTACGTCGCCCCCGACCGACGCCGTGCTCGCCGCGATCCGCGCGTGCGCCGGCCCAAACGGCGCGCTGCTCGTCGTGAAGAACTACACGGGCGATCGCCTCAATTTCGGGCTGGCCGCCGAACTCGCGCGCGCCGAGGGCATTCCGGTGGAGACCGTGATCGTCGCCGACGACGTGTCGCTGCGCGGCCGCGTCGAGCGCGGGCAGCGACGCGGAATCGCGGGCACCGTGCTGATCCACAAGCTGGCCGGCGCGGCCGCCGCGCGCGGGTTGCCGCTTGCCCGCGTCGCGGCAATCGCGCGCGACGCGGCGGCCGAACTCGGCACGATGGGCGTCGCGCTCGACGGCTGCACGATCCCCGGCGCCGACAAGTCGGGGTTCAGCCTCGCCGATCACGAGATCGAACTCGGCCTCGGCATCCACGGCGAGAAAGGCGTCGAACGCACCGCGCCACAGGCGGCCGACGCGTTGGTCGAGACGCTGCTGTCGAGCATCGTCGCCGACCTCGTGCTCGATCGCGGCGAACGCGTCGCGCTGCTCGTCAACGGTCTCGGCGCGACGCCGGACATGGAACTGGCGATCGTGCTGCGCGCCGCGTACGACAACCTGAGCCGGCGCGGCATCACCGTCGCGCGGGCATGGGGCGGCACGTTTCTGTCGGCGCTGAACATGCCCGGTTGCTCGATCTCGCTGCTGCGGCTGAACGACGAACGCGTGGCCCTGCTCGACGCGCCGACGCACGCGCGCGCATGGCCCGGCGGCGGCGCCGTCAACGCGCAGATCCGGGTGGCCGCGGCTGCCGCGCCCGACCAGCCGCTGCCGCCGCTCGATGCGGCCGGCCACGCGTGGGCGGCGCGGCTGCAGCCGGCGCTGCACGCGATCGCGCAAGCGTTGATCGACAACGAAGCCACGCTGACGGAACTCGACACGGCCGCCGGCGACGGCGATCTCGGCGCGAGCATGCATCGCGCCGCGCAGGCGATCCTTGCGTTGCCGGAAGCCGCATACGGCACGCCGGCCGGCACGCTCGCGGCGCTGGGCACCGCGTTGCGCCGCGCGATCGCGGGCAGTTCGGGGCCGTTCTATGCGACCGCGCTGCTGCGCGCGTCGCGGCGGCTCGCCGATGCTGCGGTTACCGCCGCACCGTCGGCACGCGACTGGGCTGCGGCATTGCGCAGCGCGGTAGATGCGATCTCCGAACTGGGTGGCGCACGTGCCGGGGATCGGACGATGCTCGATGCGCTGGTGCCGGCCGCCGATGCGTTCGATCGCGCGCTCGATCATGATCGCGACCCAGCTGGCGCATTGGCGCAAGCCATCGAGGCGGCGGAACACGGCGCGCAACGAACGGCCGGCATGACGCCACGCGCGGGGCGTGCGAGCTATCTCGGCGAACGCGCGATCGGCACGCCGGATGGCGGCGCGGTGGCGGTCGCATGCTGGCTGCGCGCGTTGTTGCCGCACGTGCGCTAAACAGCGGTCGAGGGCTGCGCGAGCCAACGCGCGCAGGCCCTCGTGCGAGACGCATACTCCATGCGGAAGCCGGATCGCTGCACCGCGCGACCACGCGATCGAACTCATTGTGGCCCCGGCGCGGCAACGCCGGAACTGGCAATGACGCGCGTCGTGTGTCGCGAACCGGAGAACGCAGACGCCCGCGATCGTCGCGAGCGCGGCGTTGCATGCCGCATCCGTCGTCTCCGCACCGATGCACACGCGCACCGCGTTCGGCCGCTCGGTGCAGCCGACGAGGAACGGATCGGGCGACGTCACCTCGATGTCTCCGTCGTTGCTTCCACATGGTCGCTCAGAAAGAGTGCAATCGTGTGCGGAACCGGGACGGTGCGGCGCGCGTGGCGCGATCCGGCTGGTTGGCGTGGCCTGTGCGCGGTCATCCAGGATCGCATCGGGCTTACAACGTCCCTACAACCCTGAGCCGACAGCCAACCCGCCACGTACGATCGCAACGTTCGAGCCGGGTTGCAGGCGATGCATAAGAATCCGCCGCACGCTTGCAATCTGACAACTTGACCATCCCCGGATCGACCGCCTAAATTGCTCGTTGCAGATCGGCGCCCCGGCGTGCGGCATGACATGCGGATGACACAAACGATAGTTTGCTATCGAATGTTTTTGCCCCTATCATCTCGCCCATGACCAACCTGCACGACCTCCGCCTCGCCGTCAGCAGCCTGCTGGTGCTCACCGCGCGCAAATGGCGCCGCACGAGCGACACCGTGTTGACGGCGTACAACGTGTCCGAAGCGTGCGCGACGCCGTTGCTGATTGCCGGCCGCCTCGGCGAAGGCGTGCGCCAGGGCACGCTCGCCGAACACGTCGGTATCGAGGGGCCGTCGCTCGTGCGCCTGCTCGACCAGCTGTGCGCGGCCGGCCTCGCTCGCCGCGACGAGGATCCGCACGACCGCCGCGCGAAGACGATCTCGCTGACGGCCGCCGGCCGCGCGGTCACCGCGAAGATGGAGGAAGACCTGCGCATGCTGCGCGCCCAGGTGCTCAAGGGTGTCACACGTGCCGATCTCGAAGCGACGCTGCGCGTGCTGAATGCGTTCAACGCGGCCGATGCGCAGCATCCGGCATCGCGTCCGTCTCACTCCGCCGATTCCGCGTCATGACCTATCCGAGCCTTCGCGACTGGCTGTTCTCGGGCAAGACGTTCGCCGCGTCGATGCTGGCGTTGTACCTCGGCCTGTATTTCCAGCTGCCGCGCCCTTACTGGGCAATGGCGAGCGTCTACATCGTGTCGAACCCGTTCGTCGGCGCCACGCGCTCGAAGGCGCTGTATCGCGCGCTCGGCACCGCGCTCGGCGCGGCCGCCGCGATCCTGTTCGTGCCGCCGTTCGTCGAGACGCCGTTCCTGTTCAGCATCATCGTCGCGACCTGGTGCGGCACGCTGCTCTACCTGGCGATCTCCGACCGCACCGCGCGCAGCTACGTGTTCATGCTCGCCGGCTATACGATGCCGCTGGTCGCGCTGCCGACGGTGACCGATCCGTCGACGATCTTCGACGTCGCGATCGCGCGGACCGAGGAAATCGTGCTCGGCATCGTGTGCGCGAGCGTGGTCGGCAGCGCCGTGTTCCCGAACCGGCTCGCGCCCACGCTGATCGAGCGCACCGACGCATGGTTCAAGGACGCCGCGTTCTACGGCCGCGAGACGCTGTCGGGGCACATCGCGGGCAAGGCGCTGTCGGCATGCAGGCAACGCCTTGCCGCGACCATCACCGGCCTCGAATTCCTCTTGAGCCAGCTGAGCTACGACCATGCGCACCCGCGCGTGCTCGCTCGTGCGCAGGCGCTCGCGGGCCGCATGCAGCTGTTCCTGCCGCTGATGTCCTCGCTCGCCGATCCGCTGATCGCGCTGATGCGCGACCTGCACGTGCGACCACCGGCACTCGACGCGCTGCTCGCCGACGCGGCAAAGTGGTTCGACGCGCCGTTGCCGGCCGTGAAGGCCGGCACCGACGGCGATGTGGCCCACGATCCGGTCGCGGACAACCTGCGCGAACGCATCGCGTCGCTGCAGCCGTCCGACAGCGCGCTCGCGAGCTGGGACGGTGCGCTGCTGTCGAACGCGCTGTGGCGGCTGCATCAGGTCATCGACATCTGGCAGGACTGCCGCTCGCTGCGTGCGCTGATCGCGAATGAGTCGGGTGTCTGGCAGCCGCGTTACCGACACTGGCGGCTCGGCGGCACCGAGCGCTTCTTCGATCGCGGGATGATGCTGTTCTCGACGCTCACCGTCGTGCTCGCGATCGTGTTCGCATGCTCGCTTTGGATCTCGTCAGGCTGGCACGACGGTGCCGCGGCCGTCACGCTCGTGGCCGTGTCGTGCAGCTTCTTCGCCGCGCTCGACGAACCCGCGCCGCTGGTGTTCAAGTTCTTTCTGTCGACGGCCGCGAGCGTCGTGTTCGCCGGGTTGTACCTGTTCGTCGTGCTGCCGCACGTGCACGACTTCCCGATGCTCGTGCTGATGTTCGCGGGGCCGTTCATCCTGATCGGCACGCTGCTGCCGCGCCCGCAGTTCAACATGGTGACGATGCTCGTCGCGGTGAACACCGCCACCTTCATCAGTATCCAGAGCGCGTACGATGCCGATTTCTTCGTGTTCCTGAACAGCAACCTCGCGGGCGTCGCCGGGCTGCTGTTCGCGTACGTGTGGACGCGCGCGACCCGTCCGTTCGGCGCGGAACTCGCGGTGCGGCGCCTGTTGCGTTCGGGCTGGGAAGACGTCGCGCGCTCCGCGTCGACGCAGCCGCTCGACGACCAGCGCAACCACGCATCGCGCATGCTCGATCGCGTCACGCAGCTGCTGCCGCGCCTCGGTGCGTCGGACGACCACCGCCATCCGTCGATCGAGAGCTTCCGCGACCTGCGCATCGCGCTAAACGCGCTCGACCTGCGCCGCTCGCGCCGCAAGCTGACAGGCGACGTGCCCGACGCGATCGACCGCGTGCTGGCCGGCGTCACCGATCACTACGCGCGCTGCGCGGCCGCGAATGCGCGACAGCCTGCACCGCCGGCGTTGCTCGGATTGATCGACGACGCGCTGCAGCGCGTGGCCGGCCGCAACCTGCCCGGCACGTCGGCCGCATCGGCGGGCGACGGCACGACGCACGACGCTCCCGCAACGGCGCCCACGCCCGCGACACACCGCCGGCTGCGCGATACGCTGCACGCGCTCGTCGGCCTGCGCCTGTCGCTGTACCCAGCCGCGTCCGCGCAGCCGCCGCATGCCGCACCGGACGGAGCGCGCGCATGATCCCGCTTTCCAACCTGTCTTTCCGACCGCGACCATGATCGGCGAAATCGACATCTTCGGCGTATTCGTGCCGGCTCCGCTCGTGCTGATGCTGATTGCCTATCTGATCAACATCGTCGTGCGCGCGCTGCTCGAACGCGTCGGCTTTTACCGCCTCGTCTGGCACCGTTCGATCTTCGACCTCGGCATCTACGTGTTCGTGCTTGCCGCGGTCGTCATCGTGTCTCACCATCTCGTGGCTAGCTAACCATGAAAAAAACCTGGCTCTCGGCAGGGCAGATCCTGCTCACCCTGATCGTCGTCGTCGTGGCCGCCCTCGTACTGTGGCGGATCATCAACTACTACATGTTCTCGCCGTGGACACGCGATGGCCACGTGCGCGCCGACGTGATCCAGGTCGCGCCCGACGTGTCGGGGCTCATCACCGCGGTGCAGGTCGCCGACAACCAGGAGGTGAAGCGCGGCCAGGTGCTGTTCGTGATCGACCAGGCCCGCTACACGCTCGCGGAACGGCTGGCCGAGGCGACGCTCGCGCAACGCCGTGCGACGCTCGCTCAGGCAAAGCGCGAATATGCGCGCAACCTGCAGCTCGGCAACCTGGTCGCCAGCGAGCAGGTCGAGGAAAGCCGCACGCGCGTCGAGCAGGGCGAAGCCGCCGCCGCCGATGCACAGGTGTCGCTCGACACCGCGAAGCTCAATCTGCAGCGCACGACGATCGTGAGCCCCGTCGACGGCTACCTGAACGACCGTGCGCCGCGCGTCGGCGAATACGTGCCGGCCGGCCGCGCGGTGCTGTCCGTTGTCGACCGCAACTCGTTCCGCGTCGACGGCTACTTCGAGGAAACCAAGCTGCGCGGCATCCAAATCGGCCAGCCGGTCGACATTGTCGTGATGGGCGAGCCGCATCCGCTGCGTGGCCATGTACAGAGCATCGTCGCCGCGATCGAGGATCGCGACCGCACGCAAGGCGCGAACCTGCTGCCGAACGTGAACCCCGCATTCAGCTGGGTGCGGCTCGCGCAGCGCGTGCCGGTGCGCGTCGTGCTCGACGAGGTGCCAGACGACTTCCGGATGATCGCCGGTCGTACCGCGACCGTCGCGGTGCGCACCCACACGCGCCGCGACGACAATGCGAAGCCGGCCGCCGGCGCCTCCGCGGCAGCCGTGCCGCCTGCGGCATCCGCACACGCGGCCGTCAGCGCGACGGGAGCATCGCAATGAAGCGGCACGGCTTGCGCCTCGCGGCGGCACTCGCGCCGCTCGCGCTCGCACTCGGCGCGTGCAAATCCGTCGGCCCCGACTACAAACTGCCGCAGCAGGCATACGTGAATGCGCCGCTCGCGAACCACGCGCTCGACGACGCGAACGGCACGCTCGTGTCGCGAGATGCGGTGCCCGGCAACTGGTGGCAGCTGTACGACGATCCCGTGCTCGATGAACTCGTGCGCAGTGCGCTGAAATCGAACACCGACCTGCGCGTCGCCGCGGCCAACCTCGCGCGTTCACGGGCAGCGCTGGAAGTCGCGAACGAGCAAGGCGGCTTCTCCGGTAGCGCGGAAGCAGCCGTGCAGCGTGCGCAAGAATCGGCCGAGCAATATCTGCTCGAAAACAAACTGCCGGTCGTGAACGAAGGCGCGGTCGGCATCAGCGTGTCATACGAGCTCGATCTGTTCGGCAAGCTGCGGCGCGGCGTCGAGGCCGCGCGCGCGGACAGCGAAGCCGTGCAAGCGGCCGCCGACCTCGCGCGCATCACCGTCGTCGCGGACGTCGTGCGTGCGTACGTCGAATCGTGCTCCGCCGGCGACGAACTCGCGATCGCGAAGCAGTCGCTCGCACTACAGCAGCAGCGCGTGAAGCTGTCGCAGCGCCTGCGCGATGCGGGACGCGGCAACCAGACCGACGTCACGCGCGGCGTCACGCAGGTGCGCACGCTCGCGGCCGACATCCCGCGCTTCGAAGGCCGCCGCAAGATCTCGCAATACCAGCTCGCCGCGCTGCTCGCGCGTTCGCCCGCCGACCTGCCGAAGCGGGTCGCCGAATGCGAGCGCTTGCCGAAGCTGCGCCAGCCGATTCCGATCGGTGACGGTGCCGCGCTGCTGCGCCGCCGTCCCGACGTTCGCGAAGCCGAGCGTCAGCTCGCCGCCTCGACCGCGCGGATCGGCGTCGCGACCGCCGCGCTGTATCCGTCGATCAGCATCGGCGCGTCCGCCGGTTCGGTCGGCGTCGCCGCCGACCTGTTCTCTTCCACCACGAATCGCTGGTCGTTCGGACCGCTGATCAGCTGGTCGTTCCCGATCAACGGCCAGCGCGCGCGCGTGCGCGAAGCGGAAGCGGCGACCGGCGGCGCGCTCGCGCACTTCGACGGCGTCGTGCTGAACGCGCTGCGCGAAACGCAGTCGAGCCTCGCGGCCTATGCCGCCGACGTGCAACGCACCGATGCGCTGCGCACGGCCTACGAATCGGCGCGTAGTTCCGCTGACGAAACGCACCGGCTGTATACCGCCGGCCGCGAGTCGTTCATTTCGGATCTCGATGCGACGCGCACGCTGACGAGCGTGCGTGCGCAGGTCGCCGCAGCCGAAGGCCAGGTCGCCGCCGACCAGGTGAAGTTGTTCCTCGCGCTCGGCGGCGGATGGGAAGGCGATGGAACGGCCGCTGCGGCGCAGCAGACCTCGGCGGCGGGCGCGCCGGCTGCCGCGTCGGCCGCTGTAAAGTAAGCGCGCGCGGGGCGGCACGGCGTACACGAAATGCCTGTTGTCGCGCAGCATCGTGCGCGGTTTCGCATGTCCAGTATGTCGATGCCGGCGTCGCGCTTCACCTGCATTGCCGGTAAACTCGTCCGCGGTTTCCGCCATTCGCTCGCCGCCCGCCGGGCGGCCCTTTCCCGGAGAGTCATCATGCGCACCAGCGCCCGCAATCAATTCGCCGGCCAGATCAGCGCCGTCAAGCCCGGTGCCGTCAACGACGAAATCACGCTGCGTACCGAGGACGGCCTCGACATCGTCGCCGTGATTACGCACGGAAGCGTAGCATCGCTCGGTCTCGCGGCCGGCGCGAAGGCCTTCGCGCTCGTCAAGGCATCGTCGGTGATCGTGATGGTCGACGTCGACAGCAGCAAGGTGTCGGCGCGAAACAGTGTCGCGGGCACCGTGTCGTCGATCGCGAAGGGGGCGGTCAATTCGGAAGTCGTGATCAAGGCCGCAGGTGGTACGGAGATCGTCGCGATCGTCACCAACGACAGCGTCGATCGTCTCGGCCTCGCAAGCGGCAAGGCCGCGTCCGCGCTCTTCAAGGCGTCGAGCGTGATCGTCGGGGTCGAGTGATCGCCCGGTCGATCGTGCAACGACGTCCCGCCATTCGCCGCGCCCGGGGGGCGCGCAACGCGCGGCCGGCTTGCAGGCGCATACGATGACGTCTGCGCTCGAGCATGCGCATCGGCGCATATTGCAAGCGCTGCTGTCCGGCGCGGCCGACGCCGATTCCCCGGATGCAAGTCTGTTCGGTGAGCTCATTGCGGCACGTGCATGCCGCAATGAGCTCGCGCTGCTCGGCCTGTCTCCCGCCCGGTTGAGCGGCCTGCTTGAGCGCCAGTTTCCGCACCTGAATTCCACCGATGCGGCCGCGTTCGTGCCGGTGCTCACCATCGCACCGCTGCCGGCCGTGCACGCGCGGTTCGTCGCGACGCTGCACGCGCTGCTGATGCGGGATGCGCATCCCGCCGCCGCGCACGACGATGCCGACTGCGTCGCTGCAATCGTCGCGCATGCGTGCCTGCGCCCCGATCACCTGTGGCGCGATCTTGGTCTTGACGGACGCGACGCGGTCACCGCGATGCTCGATCGCTATTTCCCCGCGCTTGCCGCACGCAATGTCACGCAGTTGCGCTGGAAGAAATTCCTCGCCCAGGAAGTGGCCGCATTGCTTGGCCTCCAGCCCGGGCCCGCGCCCGGATGCCCGGGCTGCGAGGATTTCGAATTCTGCTTTCCCCTAGGGCGATAATCGCGACCGCGGCCTGCGCGGCTTGCCGGAGCGCATCGTTTGACCGATGATGCGCGCCATCCGTCCGCGCGTTTTCCCGCGCGTTCGTTCGACCGCAACGCTCATTGGAGAAACAGCCTTGACCGACTTTGCGAGTCCCAATCTGCCGTCGCGCGATTTCGAAGCCACGTCGCTGTTCTACGCGAAGCTCGGGTTCGTCGAAACCTGGCGCGACGATGGCTGGATGATCCTCAGACGCGGCGATCTGCTGCTGGAATTCTTTCCGCATCCCGGTCTCGATCCGGCCATGAGCTGGTTCAGTTGCTGTTTCCGGCTCGCTGAGGTCGGTGCGTTTTTCGACGATGTACTCGCCGCCGGCATTCCGGAGCAGACGACCGGCTGGCCACGCGCGCATCGACCGAAGCGCGAAGGATGCGGCGGTACCGTCGGCGCGTTGATCGACCCGGACGGGTCGTTGATCCGATTGATTCAGACGGAAGACTGAGTCGCGACCGGCCGGCCGCATCGAACAACGCCGACGCGGCGCCGCGGGCACCCAATAACGCCCCCATAAACTGGTACCTTTGCGACGCGCTTTGCACGCAGCGCGCGTCGTTCTCCTTTGCCGCGCAATCAGTGCCGATGGCGGTGGTGAATGTCCGGGAAATGCGCGTGACTGTGCGTGATCGGCAGGTGCACGTGCGGATGCGTGTGCGGTGCATCGCCATCGTACGGAAAATCGTGCGTGTGCTGATGATGTTCGTCGTGCCGATGCCGGTGCGTATGCTCGAGTCGTTCATGCGCGTGCTCGTGTTCGTGCCGTTCACGCACGTGCAGCCAGATGCCGAGCGCCATCAGCGCGGCCGCGATCCAGAACGTGACGGACGGCAGAGCCGGCCAGATCAGCAACGACAGCACGACGCCGAACAGCGGCGCCACCGAAAAATACGCACCCGTGCGCGCGCTGCCGAGATGGCGCAGCGCCACGACGAACAACACGAGACTGATCCCGTAGCCGCCGAGGCCGGTCAGCATCGCGGCGGCCGCGGCCGGAATGGCGGGCAGCGCCGCGCCGGTCGCGAGCGCGATACCGATGTTCACGGGGCCGGCGACCAGGCCTTTCGCGCACGCGATGACCATCGCATCGTTCGCGGCGACCTTGCGGGTCAGGTTGTTGTCGATCGCCCAGCACAGGCATGCGCCGGCAATCAGCAACGCGCCAATCGGCACGCCCGCGCGCCCCGGGCCCCACGACAGCAGCGTGCCGCCGGCGACGATCGCAACCATGCCGAGAAACACCTGAAGATCCACGTTCTCGCGAAACACGACCCACGCGATGACCGCCGTCAGCACGCCTTCGAGATTGAGCAACAACGCACTCGTCGCAGCCGGTGTGCTCGACAGCCCGAGCATCAGCAGCGCCGGGCCCGCGACGCCGCCGGCCGCGATCGCGCCGGCGAGCCACGGCAGGTCCGAGCGTTGCAGCGGCGCGGCGCTCTCGACCGGCACGCGGCGGCGGTGCAACCCGCGCAGCATGATCCCGACGCCGAGGCCGATCCCGCTGCCGAGATAGAACAGGCCGGCGACCATGAACGGCGACATCGCGCCGATCAGTGCCTTGGCTAGCGGCGTCGCGGCGCCGAACAGCGCGGCGGCCGTGAGCGCGACGAGGATCGCGGAATGTCTCGGAATCATGATGCGGTCTTTGCGTAGAGCATTGTGCGTATGGAATCGGCAAGCTTCGTGTGATGCAGTGGCGCGTACGGTTCGCCAGATGCCATTCAATTTCGGGGAATGTCGGGCAAGTTGCGCTGGCTTTGAGGTACCTGTCGCGTCATGCGGTGCCGGCAACGTGCCGGCCCGACGATTCGTGCTGGGGAGATTATCGCGCGTGTGTCACGGGTCGCCAACTGACGGACGGGCGACCGTGCGGTGCGTCCGGACATCACCCCGTGGTCTGTCGAATACGGCCGCACTTCACGTTCGACAGCGGCTCACGTGCGAGAAATTCGCGTGGGGGCGAATCCGGTTTTCATCTGGGATCCAACCACATTAGGAAAACGAATTATTGTGATGAAACACGAGTGGATGGGCGTGGGTCACCAACACGATGACACACGCGTCGGCCGTCTGTCCGCAAGCATCGATGCGCAGCCACGCGCGACGCCCGTCTACGCAACGTTCGCCGGGTTGCGGCGCCACCGTGTATTCATGATGCACGCCGCCCCTGATCGATATCCCGTCGCCTCGCCATGCTTGCGCGGTGTGACAGATAGCTTGCGCACACGGCGTCCACTGACACGCTTTCGTCGTCGGGTCACTTGGCAGTTCGATGAGGATTGGGTGAGGCTGACTGGCTGTGCCGCCAGCGGCGGCAGTCCTGACCTGCCCCGGAGGACAGGTCGGTCTGTCATGTGATGTGATGCGCTGCATGCGCGGCGCAGGCAGGCCGTCACCGCGCGGTCGCGCGGCGACACATCGCGCGTTACTCGCTCGCGGCCGTTTGCTGCTCGGGCTGCGGTGCTGCGTCTTCCGGTGCTTCCGCGGTCGCCGGCTGCGGCGCGGCGGCGGCCTGCGCTTCCACCTTCGGCTGCTGCGGTGCGCCCTTCGCCGCTTGCGCGCCACCCTTGTTGCCCGGACGGCGCGACTTCAGCCGGCGCGCACGCGCCGCGTCGTCGTGCGTCACGCGCCCCGCTTCGTTACCTTGCAGATCGACCCGCACCGCGTCTTCGACGAGACACGACCAGTAACGATTGCCGCGGCACCACGTGGACATCGCCTCGCGCAGCTCGGCCTCGCTCAGGCCGACGGCTTGCGCCTCGCGAGCGAGGTCGTCCCAGATACCGACCTTCAGCGGCACCTTCGGAGCCGGATTCTTCGGGAACGCGCGCGGGAACCGGCGCTGCAGTTTGCCGATCGCAACGATGACCGGATCGACCGGCGTCGACGGCTTCGCCGAAGCGGGCTTCGCGCCGGACGACGCTTTCGCCCCGGCACCCGATTTGGCCCCCCGAGCTGGCCGGTCGCCGGATTTCGGCTTCGCGCCTGCGTCCGGTTGCGTAGCCGGTCGCTTCGCGTTGCGCTCCTGCTTGGCCTTTGCTGCGAGCTGCGCCCGCAATTCGGCAAGTTGTTCAAAACCCATAAATTCAATCCACCAGGAATATAAGGTGTGGTTCGTGCAGCCATTCCGCACATCGGCGTTCGCCGCATCGCCTGCGGCGCGTCTGCCACCGACGCGGATCATTGCGGGGCCGCATCGCCACCACCACTGTTTCAGGCACCCGGCCACGATGCCGGACAAAGGCAGGAGTGGAAGTATACCGGTACCCGCGGCCGCCGGTTGACTCACCGGTTCGCATTTGACGGATCCGGGGGAACGAGAATGCGTCCGCGCGGTCGTGTTGCGCATTATGGCGGCGTTTTCTCGGTAGATCGACACTCGCGTTACGTAGTGTCGTTTCCGGTACTCTCGGCTTCAGTGCGCCGGTCACGCGACGCATCGGTTACTCCACAGTCCGAAATGGCGAGCGATGGTACGGATAGCGAAGACGCCAAATTCTGCCGACTCGCATCGTCCGGAAGACCGGGCTTTCGCATACGATCCGTGCGGCGTGGCGAGTGTGCATCGATCTCTGCCGCCACGCCATTAGTTGCGCCCGCATCGATCGTCGAGCGTACGACGGCATCGGAAAGTGAGCAGTATGGGCTGGCTCGACAGTTGCCATGCGTATGGCGCTTCACGCGATCTCGTGAAAAGCCTGTGGCCCGAATACCATCAGCCGCCAGTGTCAACAAAGGCCAACTAGGGCATCGACATTCCATGGTGCCGCTGCCGCAAACGGGGATGCAATTCGCACGAGCGGTGTCTCGCGAAAATTGCGCGTTGCCGGCATTCGCTGCAATCGGGCGCAGCAGGGCAGGCGTCGCGCTCCGGTCGTTGCGCGCTGCCGCGGCTCCGCTTCGGCTGGCTTGATCGCCGGCAATCAGAACACGCCGAGTGCAAGACCCGCAGCGAGCCCCGCGCCGACCTCCGCGCAGCGCGCGAGATCCTCGCTGCCAATCGTCTTCGGCGCGAGGATCCGCTCCGGCGTTTGCGCATGGGTGCAGACGATCAGGCCCGGCACCACATTCCTGAGCCGCCATCCGGTCGCGATCCGGTCGATCTGGCGCAGCGCGTTCTGACCGTCGCTGCCAGCACAGATCATCGCCGCATAGGGGCGGCCGTTCACGCGATCGAGCGCAGCGTAGTAACAGCGATCGAAGAAGTCCTTCATCAGCCCGGACATCGCGGCGAGATTTTCCGGTGTAGCGAACAAATAAGCGTCGGCGGCGAGTACGTCGTCCGCGCTGGTCGCATCCGCACGCTGCAATCTGACGTCGACGCCGGATTGCTCGCGCGCGGCATCCGCAGCCGCTTCGGCCATCTGCTGCGTGCCTCCGGTCATCGTGTGATAGACGATCAACAGCGTCTTCATCGGTTTTCGCTCACGTTCGGTTTCATTTGCGCCTGCCGCACGCGCCGGTACGGCTCAATCCGGCTACGTCGACATGCGTATCAGTGCCTGCGTCCGCTGGTTGTCGAATGGCGCTTTCCTCGAGGCAGAGGATGAGGCTCGCCTTGCGTATATCGACGCAATTGTTCCGCTTCGCGCTTCGCACGACGCGCGGTCAATCCCGCCCGGTACCTTACACACCGGCGTGGTCTGCGCGCGAGTAGTACGCAAGAAACATGTCGGCAGCCGTTTCCGCGACCTTCTGTTGTTCCTGCGCGCCGAGCGGCGGCTGGCCCATCGTCACTTGCGGCCAGAACGCGAACGCTTTCACGATCCCGTGCAGTTGATGCGCGGCGAAAACGGCATCGGTCACCGACAACCGGCCAGCCGCCGCGGCTGCACGAATCCAGACCGTCACGTCTTCTTCGCGCTCGCCCATGCGTTCGACCATGTCGCGCGCGCGTTCCGGCGAATGGATAGCCGCACCGATCGCGACGCGGGCAAGTGCAAGAAATGCTTCGTCATTCAGCAACCGCAACTTGCGGCCCAGCAGCGCGAGCAGTTGATCGCGCAGTGGGACGTCGGCGCAGTAGGCCGGCGCGCCGGCGCTCAGCGTCGCGTCCCACAGCTGATTCAGGATCGCCGCGAACAATGCTTCCTTGCCCGGGAAATGGTTGTAGACGGTGCGCTTCGACACGTCCGCGCGCGCTGCGATGCGATCCATGCTGGTCCCGTCATAGCCAGCCGCAAGGAATTCCTCGATCGCCGCGGCGAGTATTGCCGCACGCTTTCGGTCGGTCAGCCGTTGAGGAGAAGTGCTCGTATCCATTCGAAAAATTTTACACCTCTGAGTTTACTTTTCCCAGGGATAAACTACACTGCTCGGTGTACTTTATTTTCCGGACGAATCGACATGGCTTCGCCTCTCGTATTTCTTCATCGCGTATTGGGTTTCGCCGCCGCCAGGCGTGGCCGCACACTGTCCGGCGAGTCGCCGCAGCACAACGGCGAACGCTTCAGCAACGTTGCACCCGCACCGGCCGAAGGCTTCGGCAAAACACTTGGCATCGCATGGAACATGCTGGTCAACAAGCCACGCAACACGGTTCCGACAGGCGCATTGCCCATCGATTCACTGACTCGCGAACAACTCGGCGCAGCCCCCGACCGCAGCCTGTATCGGCTAGGGCATTCAACACTGCTGTTGAAACTGCGCGGCGAATTCTGGCTGACCGATCCTGTATTTGCCGAACGCGCATCGCCGTTCCGGCGCATCGGCCCCAAGCGCTTTCATGCGCCGCCGATCGCGCTCGTGGACCTCCCGCCGTTGCGTGGCGTGCTCCTGTCGCATGATCACTACGATCACCTCGACCGTGAAACGGTGCTCGCACTTGCGGCCACCACTGGCGTGTTCGTTACGACGTTGGGCGTCGGCGACCGGCTGATCGAATGGGGTATCGACGCGAAAAAGGTACGCCAGATCGACTGGTGGCAAAGTGTCGACGTCGATGGTCTGACGCTGACCGCGACACCGGCACAGCACTTCTCCGGACGCAGCCTGTTTGACGGCAACAGCACGCTGTGGGCGTCGTGGGTCATCGTCGACGACGATTTGCGGGTGTTCTTCAGCGGCGACACCGGCTACTTCGACGGTTTCCGGACTATCGGCGAACGGCTTGGGCCCTTCGACGTGACGCTGCTCGAGACCGGGGCATACGACCCACAATGGCCCTACGTGCACATGCAGCCGGAAGAAACCGTGCAAGCGCACATCGACCTGCGCGGTCGCACGCTGATGCCGATTCACAACGGCACGTTCGATCTCGCGATGCACCGTTGGCAAGAGCCGTTTGAGCGCGTCACCGCGTTGGCCATGGTACGCGGGGTCGAGTTGTCGACACCCAAGATGGGCGAGCGACTCGATCTGAATGCGCCGCATCGCGGCGAACGTTGGTGGCGAACGGTCGATGAGCCAGCAAAGACTCCAGCAACGAAGACGCGCTGGTGGCAGCAGCTGTGCGTATGGCAGGCAACGAAGTAGGTTCGCTGGCCGCGGCGGTTTCTGGACGAGATCGCCGCGGCGGTGAATTTTCCTGGTGATATACGGCTTGGCAACGGACTCTTTGGTCGATCGTCGGCGACGATGATCAATCACCCCCGACAGCAGACATCCGGCGAAGGCCAAGATATACACGGTCGAACCAATTGTGGCGATGCGCTTCACCTTCTTGACGCAAAGTCTGCAAATTCCCGCTCCATCTGCACAGTGATAGATACAGGCCAAGCCCATCGGAAACTGCCTTCCGAGGCCGTCTGTAGAATCCGTCTTCGCTCAACGCCGCCGTTGGGACGAGGCGCCCGCTTCGGTTTCTCCCGTCACGTACAGGTTTGCAATCCGCGCTGTTGGCGCAGCGCGTTGTCACGTGACAACTAGCGATGACGAACTCACTACACACCTCTTGAATCCGCTGCTAGCCTGTTCCGCTCGATGTTTGAGATCCCCGCAGATCGATCGAACTGCGCGCCCATCCGCGAAACGTATCGATTATCACAAAACACGTTTCAATTGATACGTCATTGCTTCAGCCGTCATTATCTAGACCCAATAGCGTGCCCCGGGTTCATGCGCCCCCATTTCAACCGTCGGCGATGCTCATTTTGCGTGAAACAACATGAAGAAAGTAGCGCAACCCATTGCTAGGCAAGGGTTTCCGCACGTACACCCATTTAGAAGAATTGTTTCACGCCCTGCTGATTTCCGCCATTTCCCCTCGGCGACGCGCAGGAATTCGCGCTCAAAAAGCCCATCAAGAATGCGAGGCGACGCCGATGCTCTCGGTCGTCGGATCGACGGCCCACACAATAAGACTCTGCCGTACCCCTCCCCTGTCTCATCGTCGTTGCCTGTAGATGCAGATCAGCCCACTATTAGGGCCACATCAATCGCTGGAATTAGTGTTCCATCGGACGCTGAGAGCATGCTCGCTCGGGCGTGTCTAGAGATGACATCAATTTGCTCGGCCAACATAGATCACTCACTTATCCCCGGCTAGCCAGCACCTCCTCGTACTTCGTCACTGTCGATGCCGCGTCGATGTCGAGTCGATCCTTTCGGCGTCCAACCGTAACGGTTGTCACGTGACAACAACCCGATCGCTTTCGCGTCAGTGATCTGGCCCAATCGAACACGGCCAACCCATATATCCCCTGAACTTCTTCACGCCCGCGACTTCTACAGTGGGTGCGCCGAGGCTGACGATATGTGTCCAGAAGCAACGCCTTGCCGGGTTGTCACGTAACAACACGCAGCAGTCGCCAGCACCAGCGTCATATCTGAACACAGACCGCCGTAATGAGGAGCAAGGAAGAAAAAACACCGGAATTATCAGCGCGCGTCGCATCGGCATGCCTGCCGTCGAGCACCATTTGAGATCCGAGCCAGCCAAATTCGACTTGTCACGTGACAACTTTGCATCCCGACGCCGCCGAGGGCCAGAAGCTGAATGCCAAACTACGGCAGAATTCCCACCGGTCGCGAGACACATTCGGGAATCAGCACTGTGACCTCTGGTTGCCACCAGCACTCAAGTCCTCAGCACTTCATCAGCACCTTCCGTCTCGAATGCAATGCCATCTATTTTTATTTTTCACCCACTTTCAAATCACAAATACTTGCTTGCCATTTGACGTACTTGTCACGTGACAACAACATCTATAAGAAAATTTCCCTTTTCATATGGCACTTTCTGGACTTTCCAACAATAAGTGCATATATTACGAAAAACTCCTAGGAGGGAATTTAATGGCTTTCAAGATCGCCGTCAGTAATCAAAAAGGTGGTACTGGAAAGACCACCATCTCCGTCAATATCGCTGCTGCCTTCGAGGCGGGTGGCAACAAGGTCGCCTTGATCGATGCCGACCCTCAAGGCACATCAGTCAGATGGGTGACGAGCGGCGAAAATACGCTCCCGATGACGGTTCTGTCGTTGGCCCCCGCCGGCCGCGGCATCGGCGGCGAGATCAAGAAGCAGGATGCAAATTTCGATGTGATCGTCGTCGACTGCCCGGGCAACCTCGAAGACCCACGCATCGCGTCCGTGCTCGAGGTCGCCGATTTCTGCCTCGTGCCGCTGTCTCCGTCGCCGGCCGACCTGTATAGCACCGTCGCTATGATTCGCATGATCGAATCGATGCGTGCCGTTCGTAACCCGAATTTGTCTTCCGCGTTGATGCTGAATAGCGTCAATGGAAAAACTAAAATGCGAGAAGAAATTCTAAAAATTCTAAGGGCTGAAGAAATAGGGGAGCATCTGCTCGACAGCCAGATCGCGCAGCGCGAGGTCTACCGGCAGACGTTCGCCCTCGGCACCACAATTCATCATCACAATCGATACCTGAAGGGGCTGAAGGAAGCCCGCGCGGAAATCGAGAGACTGGTCACCGAAATGGCCCAATACATCGCGTCGACGCGCGCTACCGGAGCCGCTCATGGCTAAGGACACATCGAAAGAGAAGAAACCGACCGGCAACCTGCATCTCGCAGCCGGCTTGCTGCGTGGGCTCGCACAGGAAAACGCGGCACTGGAAACGCGCCTGCCGGAGCCGACGCCCGCGTCGAATCCCGCCGCCGAAGCCACACACCCCGTCGCCCCGACCGCCGCCGCCTCCTCCGACGCGCTCGACCTGGGCGCGCCGCAGAAGGTCGCGGTCAAGGACTGCATCCCGAACCCGTTCAACCCGCGCGTGTTCTATTCCGAGTCGAGCCTGCACGAGCTCGCATTGACGTTGAAGCGGGAAGGGCAGATCGAGCCGATCAAGGTCACGCGTCTCCCGGAGTTTCCCGGCAAGCTCGTCGTGATCGACGGGCAACGCCGCTTGCGCGCGACGAGCATCAACGGCGACGAAACGATCAACGCGACGTTTCGCACGGACCACACACCCGAGCAGCTGTACACGATCGCGTATCGCGCCAACCACGACCACGAACGCCAGACCATCTTCGACGATGCAGTCGCATGGAAGCGTCTCCTCGACGAAAAGGTCTTCCCCGACCAGAACACGCTCGCGGAGAAGATCGGCAAGGACAAGGCATCGATCAGCAAGACACTATCGCTGAACGCACTGCCGAACACGCTGCTCGAACGGATGGCCAGCGCGAACGATGTGGTCGGGTTGCAGGCCGCGTACTTCCTGAAACTGATTTTCGAGCGCCTGGGCGAACCCGCTGCCGATCGTCTGCTCACGGCGGTGATCGACCGTAAAAAGTCGGTGCGCGACCTCGAGAATTTCCTGCGCGCACAGAGCGACGGCAACAAGAAGACGGGGCGCACGCGTTACAGCGTTCGACACGATTTCGCGCTCGAATCACGCGCGATCGGTCAGCTGAAAACCTATCCGGACGGGCGTCTGGATCTGCAACTGAAGGGAGTCGATGCGTCCCATCAGGAAGCGCTGGCCGACCGGCTCAAGACCGTGATCGATGCATACGTCGCCGAACTGGCGGTAGCCGCGCAAAAGTAAAAGAAGGCGCCCAAAGCAAAGGCCTCGCACCTGCATGGCGCCGCGCGCCGGATGAAGCCCGGTGCACAGTGCATGCCAGGCTGCGAGGCCTTGATCAGTTGGTCGCGAGGCTGCTTTTCAGCAGGAATTCCAGCAAATCGTCCGAGGTCGGTTCGCCCCAGGTGTCGAGCGCCAGCCACCGGAAGAAGCTGGTTTGCGCCAGCTTGCTCGCCTTCTTCTTCGGCGACAGCGTGAGATCCTTCGAGCCGGCCACCGTTTCGTTGTAGCGCTCGATCAGCTTGGTCTGGTCGTCGATCTCCAGCTCGCGGAAATACGCGCCGGCTTCGTCGACCTTCGCGGCCAGGTACTTGTCGCGAATCTGTTCCTGCTTGCTCTGCCCGGATTCCTTTGCCGGCGCGGCCGTCTCGGTCCCCTGTCCATCGGCCAGCGTATAGCCGTGCGTCAGCGCCTTGCGGAAATACGCGGCCACGTTGTCGACCGGCGCTGCATTCTTTTTCGTAGTCCGATTGAGCGTATAGGCGATCGCCGCCTTGATGCGCTGCACACCGTACTGCGTAATCAACCGACGCGCTTCCGAACGCGGGATGCCGAACTTGGCGACCTCGTCGACGAGTGCTTCGTTCTTGACGTCGCCTTCCTCGACCGTATCCGCGCTCTGCTTGCGCGTCACCTTGAACTGGACGGCCTCCACGCTGCGACCTGACTTGTGTTCGATCAGCTCGAGCGTGTGGTCGGAAACTTCGTTCACCTCCTGAATGCACGGCACCAGGACCTTGCTCTTGAAGAGCTTGTACTCCTTATAAGACTGCGACGCCTTGTCCTGACCGAGAATGAGATCACGGAATTTCGGCAGTGGAATTTTTGCCGTGATGCCGATCCCCTCGTAGCGCACCGTGTTTTCCCAAAGGGCAAGCGAGTGCGAGCGCCGAAACTCGCGCGCGATCCGCATATCGATGAGCGCGTAGATTTCCGGATTGAGCAGCTCGCTGCGAATCTGGTCGGAGAAGCTGTACTTCAGCACCGATTGCTCGAGCTCGGCGCCGGCGAGCAGGCCTGACGCCTTCCACACCGTCGAGCGGTCGGCGGCAAGGTAGTCCCAGTTGACGACGGTACTGATCAGCGAGTTGACCGTGTCCTTCACATACTTCGTGTTGTTGCTGTTCAACCCGCTCTCGTGCGACAGCGCGGCGATCGAGATCGAAAAGCTCGTCCGGCCGGGCTCGAACGCTTCCTGACGAAGGGCGTTCTTGATCAGCGAGCTGAACATCTTGCGCTGCTGCAGACCGATCTTTCCGGACTTCGGAGCGATATGAATTGCCTGGACCGCCTTGCGCAGCAGATCGGGGGGCTCGGGCGTCTGAAATAGCGAAACCTGCTTGTCGGAGCCTTTGATTGCGGGCTTGCGCGGCATCGTGATGTCCGGAGAAGGTGACCGTGTTGATGGCGGACTTTATACCTTTTCGAGCCATCGAGCAACGCCTTCATCTCCAGTATCACTTTCACTATCGTCGATAAAGCATTGTCTCAAAATGAAAAATTCCATTTTCATGATTTGTGCGAAACCCCATATCCATATACCTTTCCACCAAAAACAGCTCCCAAAACCTGCTACCTGTGTTGGCTGTCGCCAGAATCCGGCACGGGACTTGCCCTACTGAAGGTACCCATTCATGGGAAATAATCCGGTGGAACTGGATGTGCGGACCCGATTCGTGGTGCCCTGCAACACGGTCTGCGATCTCCCATAAAACGCTACCTTTAGCACGTCCCATGGATAGGTACCTATCAAGATCCGCCAGCTTGGCGTTTTGTCTTCATCTGTGGCGGGCAGGCGGAAATACCTCCCATAAATGACTACCTTAAGATTTCCCCACAGATGGTGACCTATCCGCAGGCCTGATCCTGTTTATGGGACCCTGGTTCCTTAGGAACAACCAGAACGAGATCACTCTGTCCACGCCGGCACCCATAAACGGCTACCTGGAATCCATCCCATAACCGGCAACCCAATATGAAATGCTGTGCGCGGCACCCTAGACGAACAAGCAAGAGGTCACCATAAACGGGTACCTATAGATTCCCCCATAGAGGGCTACCTGAGGCGTTTTTGGGCCCGATTCCCATAGCTGGCTACGCGTGCCCCATATCCACAACCCTCATTTCCCACAGCGCGGTACCCGATTCCCCAAATCCACAGACCTGAAACCCCATATTCTTCCGCCTGTGCCCCCATAAATGGGTACCGAACCCCTGTCAAACCCTTACCAGACAAGGCTGTGAGCCGTCTAAAAGTAGTTAAAGATGTAAACGTTGTTTATCAAAGATGTAAACACACGTGCGCCTGTGCAGAAAAACAACCCCCATAAACCGCTACCCAAGCGAACCAGTGGGGCTCGACAAGCACAACAATCCTGACGCAAGGCCTGTGGATCCCTCGATATCTGCCTCATTTTGCAAGCGTTCCAGGCCTGACAAGGCTTCCAATGAAGGTGAGTACCTACTAACAAATGCTCAAACGTAGAAACTTATGGGAGAGAATTGGTGTTTTCGGGACATAGGTTCCCACCTATGGGATTGAAAAATGCAGGCAGCGGTCCGCTTTCCGTCAGGGATTACCCGCAGACGACGGCAGCCCCGCTCGACACAGAAGCACCGCGAGTTTCCGTCACGGCGGTGAAAAATCGCCGGAATTCATTCTCAGGCCGTTTTTTTTCGTCAGCGCCAAGGCTTCCGCAGAAAAGTCTTCGGCTGTCACGTGTTGATCTGCCTGTCACTTTCCAGTCGATGGCGCGTGCACAGACGAAATTGGCTGGCTCTCGTCCCGCTCATTCTGCATCGCGGTTTTCTACCTTTGGGTCAGTATCGGAATTGGTACAGCGTTCCGATCGACGCGACCAGAATCGCATTGCTGTGCCGAGCGAGACGCTGATCGCGGCCGCTTGATCACGACGATCCTGGCAACTGCCTCGAACGTGAGGCTGGCGTCATCAACATGGCTCATCCTCATCGGATCCGCACTCGAATCCCGAAAATTCTCACCCCTGGAACTTGCCCCGTCCTGTAAAAGCTCACCTTCAAGATGTCCGTCGGATTAACAAACCGCGCGCGCGACGCCTCCGCACCAGATGCGGCCGCACAATGGAAATGCTGTGACGAATGCGCCTCGCGCTGGACGTGTCGCCGTCCTTGCCGCACAGGCCCGAGACGCTTCGTGACGTCGGTACGATGCCAAGCGCCACGCATTCGCACAGGCGACCGCTCGCGTGATGCTCGTGCGCAATCGTGAACGAATGCCGATCGAAGAGTTCACCTTGCGCGGCGAAGGTCGCCTCTACCTGCAAACGTCATCTCCCACATCTGGCGACGAATAGAATCGAACAGGTAGCCACGCGTGCGACATGCGGGGGAATGCGACAGGCTCGGTGCAGAATGAATCGTGGTCGTTTATGGGAGGAACCGTCGTTCGCGCGGGAGCGAGTCACAACATGGCGCACAGGTTCGCGATTTCGTCGTCTATCCCGCTCATGGGGCGACGATCCCATTGCACGAGCAGCAGATTCCACAGGTGAAACAGTCGGCGTCGTGCGAGTGCATGCATCACCGAAATCGATCTCATCCTCATCGGCAATCTGCACCGTATCGGTGGAACGATCCGCTTCGCCACGCGGTTGCCGCGGTCGTGCATGCTGAGTGATTCCCGAGCGCGATGCGTCGTCGTGGCCCCTGCAAAACGCGGATCGGGCGGGCGCGGGATACGTGACGATACGACGTCTCCCATACGTGTATCCCCAAGAATGCACGCATGATGGCGCCACATTTTTTGCAACGCGGTTATGATGCAAAGGCCCTGACCGCGACATGAAGACCGACCAGGGGCAGGGGCGGTATCTCGATGTGCTTTCACTCCGTGACCAATCAGAAAAGAGAGTTCAGCGATGCGAATCCAGATCAAAAAACTGACGCTGGCTGCTACAGCAGCAGCGTTCCTCTTCGGCTCGGCCGCTCCGGTGTTCGCGCAGACCGACGCCAGCGCACCGGCCGCATCCGCCGCATCGGATGCGAAAGCCGCGAAGCGTGAAGCACGCAAGGCAGCTCGGGCAAAACGCAAAGCCGAACACAAGGCAGCGCGCGCGAAGAACAACGCCGAGCTGAAGAAACTCGAAGACGCTGGTTACAAGCCGGCGGCCAACGATCCGAACTATCCGCAGAATCTGCAGAACGCTGAGAAGAAGGCGGGCGAAGCCGCTGGCGCAAGCCAATAAGCGTTCCCCCACGAGACAAACCCCGGCGCGAACCGGGGTTTGTCGTTTATGCTGCTGAAACGCGATGCGCGACCGGTCATCGTGCAGGTGTGACATCCGAGTCAATTGATTCGGTATCCTTCGTTTATCGGTGAGATGAATGCCATCTCGATGCGTTGAATCTTCCTGCTCTCCGTGAACGACACGCGCCATTCTGCTTGTTCAGTCTCAGAGGAATCCTACGGAATACAACAGATCGCTGGATGAATCACGAGACGAAAAACGATCATGCACGAGCAATACGGCTCCGCACAAAGGCACACGAAACCCGCACCAATTGAGACGGTGCGCGTGGCGCAACGACTGGTCGCCGACATATCGACTTGGTCAGCGCCGCGCTTCCGCCGTCGCGTTCCCAGTCGCTTTTAACCAGTCCTTGAAGGCCCGTACGGCTTCGTTTTCCGCGCGCGCAGTCGCCACGTAAGTGAAATAGCGCCACGGCGGCAGTGCCGGTTCGCTGAACGGCCGCACCAGCCGGCCTTCGGCGATGTCGTCCGCGACGAGCGCGATCGGCCCCATTGCGACACCGAGGCCGTCGAGCGCGCCCTGCAGCGTCAGATAGAAATGCTCGAGCGTGAGCGAATGCCGCGGCACCAGATTCGCGTGCCCGGCCGCCGCGAGCCACTCGGGCCACATACCGGGGTACGTCGCCGCGTGCAGCAGCGTGAAGCCGGCGAGATCAGCCGGCGTACGCAACGGCCGGCCCTCGAGCAGCTTCGGCGCGCATACGGGCAGCCGGATTTCGGACAGAAACTCCTCGGCAACATATCCGTCGATCGCCTGCGGGCCGCCGCGGACGATCAGGTCGACCTTGTCACGCAACTTCTCGATCGGCTCGTTCGACGTTGACAGCCGCACCTCGATGGCCGGATGCGCAACCTGGAACGACGACAGCTTGGGCACGAGCCAGCGTAGCGAAAACGTCGCGGGCGCGCTGACGCGCAGCACGCGCTGCTGCCCCTGGCCGAAATGCTGCGCGGTGGCGAGCGCGATCCGGTCGAACGATGCACCGACCTCGGCAAGGTATACGCGACCGGCGTCGGTCAGTTCGACGCGCCGGTTGTGCCGCTCGAACAGCGGTCGGCCAAGCCATGCCTCGAGTTGCTGAACATGCCGGCTGATCGCGCCATGCGTCACGCACAGCTCGTCGGCGGCGAGCGTGAAACTGCCGAGGCGGGCCGCGGCTTCGAAGGCGCGCAGCGAATTCAATGGAGGGAGTCGTCGGGCCATGCATCGTTTCGTGTGAAATTTACTCACACGACTGCTCAGATTTAATCGTTTGATCGGGTGATCCTAGTCCGCCAATATGGCACACGAACGGCCGATGCGGCCGAAACGGATGTCTGGATTTCTCACATGGAGTATGGAGCATGCCGAACGTGGTGGTGGTGGGCGCCCAATGGGGTGACGAAGGCAAGGGGCGCGTCGTGGACTGGCTGGCGGCGCAGGCCGATCTCGTCGCACGCTACAACGGCGGCCACAACGCGGGCCATACGCTGGTCGTCGGCAACAAGACCTACAAGCTCGCGCTGCTGCCGAGCGGGATTGTGCGTGGCAAGCGCGGCGTGATCGGCAACGGCGTGGCGCTCGATCCGGAGGCGCTGCTGGACGAGATCGGGCGGATGGCCCAACTCGGGCTGTCGGTGACGCCGGACAATCTGTCGATCGCGGAGAACGCCACGCTGGTCCTGCCGATTCACCGTGCGATCGACCAGGCGCAGGAGCGTCTGCGTCGCGAACCCATCGGCACCACGCTGCGCGGGATCGGGCCAGCGTGCGAGGACAAGGTTGGGCGCCGCGGGCTGCGGGTCGCGGATCTGGCCGAGCCGGGCCAGCTTGCCGACAAGCTCGACGTGCTGGTCGATCACCACAATGCATGGTTCCGCGGCCTAGGGCTCGAGCCGTGCTCGCGCGACGCGATGCTGGCAACGCTGGTCGACATCGCGCCGAAGATCCTCCCGTTCGTGCGTCCCGTGTGGGCCGACCTCAACGACGCGAACGACCGCGGCGAACGCATCTTGTTCGAGGGCTCGCAGGCCGTGATGCTCGACATCGACTGGGGCACGTATCCGTTCGTGACGTCGTCGGGCACCGTTGCATCGGCCGCGGCGGCCGGCACGGGCCTGGGCGCGTCGAAACTCGGCCACGTGCTGGGCGTGACCAAGGCGTACGCGACGCGCGTCGGCGGCGGCCCGTTCCTCACCGAACTGACCGACGCCACCGGCGAAACGCTGCGCGCGCGCGGGCAGGAGTTCGGCGTCAACACCGGCCGGCCGCGCCGCTGCGGATGGCTCGATGCCGCGCAGTTGCGGCAGGCCGTCCGGATTTCGGGTATCGATTCGCTCGCGCTCACCAAGCTCGACGTACTCGACGGCTTCGCGTCGATCGAGCTGTGCGTCGGCTACGAGCTCGATGGCGCACGCGTCGACCATCTGCCCGCGAGCCTCGATGCGCAGGCGCGCGCAACGCCCGTCTACGAAACGTTCGCCGGGTGGGACGGCACCGTGAAGGGCGTGCGCGAGTTTGCGGCGTTGCCGCGTGCCGCGCAGAATTTCATCGCGCGCGTCGAGGCGGTCGCGGGTGCGCCCGTATCGATGATCACGACCGGCGCCGAGCGCGACGACACGATCGTGCTGAGCAACCCCTTCGAGCAGGGCTGAGCGCGACGCGCACGTGCAATACGTGCGCGGCAGGCCGCCGCCGTGCGGCCTGCATCGAGCCGATGCCGGCAGCGGTTGTCGCGTGAGCGAGGGCGCGCCGGAGCGGCGCACGGCAAACTGGACACGCCTGCACCGCTGCGGTACTGTTCCGCACAATTCGCGCCAGACCGGGCTGTGCCGGGGCGGGCGCCGCCGCGAAGCGATTTCAATCCCGGGGGCATGTCGATGGACACGTTACAGATGATGCGCATTTTCGTCCGGGTGGCGGAGGAGGGCAGCTTCACGAGCGCGGCCCAGCGCCTGGACATCACCACCGCCTATGCTTCTCGTTCGGTCGCGCAACTCGAAACGCATCTGCGCACGCGTCTGCTCAACCGGAGCACGCGCCGCATCGCATTGACCGACGCCGGACAGCGCTATCTCGACCGCTGTCAGCGCATCCTCGGCTATATCGACGAAGCGGAAGCCGAGGCGGCCGACGCGCAGGCGAAGCCGTCGGGGCGCCTGCATGTGCACGCGACCACAAGTTTCGGCCAGGCCTACGTGGTGCCCGCGGTGGTGCGATACCGGCAGCGCTATCCGTCGGTGGCGGTCGAACTTACGCTGTCGCAGCACGTGCCAGACATCATCGACGAAGGTTACGACGTGTCGCTGCAGCTGAGCGCGACGGAGCTGCCCGACTCGGGCCTGGTGTCGCAGCGGCTCGGCGATGTTCACAGCGTGCTGTGCGCGTCGCCCGCGTACCTGAAGGAGCGCGGCACGCCGCGTACCGTGCGCGATCTCGAAGCGCATTCATGCCTGCAGATCGTCACGCCGATCTTTCCACGCGACCGTTGGCACCTCGACGGCCCCGACGGTCGCGAGACATTCGAGCTGCCGCTGCCGGACTTCCAGGTGAACATCGCCGACGCGCTCGGTGCCGCGCTGCGCGCCGGCCTCGGGATCGGCTCATTGCCGATGTCGAGTGCGGTGCCCGCCCTGGCGAGCGGCGCGCTGGTTCGCGTGTTGCCCGAGTACCGGCTGCAGAAGCTGACGGTCTACACGCTGTATGCGTCGCGCCAGTACCTCGACGCGAAGATCCGGACGTTCGTCGATTTCCTGCGGGAATGCGTGCCCGAAATGCTGGCCGCCGACGAGGCCGCGCTGCGCGGTTCCTGCGAGTCCTGAGCGGAGGCGAACAACGAGTTTCGGGTCGAATGACTCGGCACTTGCAACGTCGTCCGTGAATCGACGTTCAGCCGTGCGGGATATTTTGCATACCGAACTTGATGCTGACGGCACTGCGGCATGAGGTCTTCGATTGGATGCGTCGATCGACTCGCGCGTTTATGAGAACCCCAGTCCGGAGCCGGCCGTGCCACTCGCATTCCGTCGTCCGTACTTCGGTGTCCAACTCGTGATGCGCGAGACGGTCGCATAAGAAATGCATCCCATAAAACGACAACGCCACGGCTGCAAGTCCGTGGCGTTTCGCTTCATGAGGATCGTTACCCGTCAGCGGCAGGTGCCTGCTGCGGTATTACTGCTGCTGGCCCCAGAGCGTGCGCCCGAAGAACGTCAGCGTGCGGTCCCACGCGATCTGCGACCACACCGGATCGAACTGCGTGCCGCCGATGCGGCCGGGGCCGACGGCCGTTTCGTTCGCGAACGCGTGATGGGCGAGATAGCGGTGGAATTCGATACCGACCTTCGCGTCGGTCAGCTTCTTCTCCAGCGCATCGACCTGGTCGATCGCGAAGAACGCATCCTGGGTACCCCAGTGACCCATCAGCGGCACCTTGATCTTCGACGGATCGAGGTAGTCAAGCGGAGGGAAGCCGTACCACGTGACGCCGGCATCGACATCGGCGAACTGCAGCGACAGCAGTGTGAGTGCGCCGCCCATGCAGAAGCCGGTGACCGCCACGCGTGACGCGCGCGTCTTCAGGTATTGCACTGCGCCGGGAATGTCCTGCGACGCGGCGTCGCCGAAATCGAGGCCGGTCATCAGGTGGTGCGCTTCTTCCTCCTCGACCGTCGACTTGCCGCGATACAGGTCGGGCACGAGCGCGAAGTAGCCGCAGCGCGCGAGGCGATCGGCAACGCCGCGGATCTGGTCGTTCAGGCCCCACCACTCCTGGATGACGACGACCGCGGGTGCACCTTCGGTCTTTTCCGGCGTCGCGAGGTAGCCCTGCAGTTCCTGGCCGTCGGGGCGGCGAAACGTGATCATGGAACCGGATGTTTGAGACATGAAACCGCTCCTTTTCGAAAAATGCGATGAGTGCGGCATCGGGTCGGCCAGCGAGTGAGGTATGCCAGGGTGACTCGAGGCTTCGCTCGCGTTCGCTTAGGCCGGCGCCGACCACGCGGCCATTCTATGCGCAAACGCCAGCCGTCTGCGTGAACGGTTCGGGGCTGCAACCGATCCACGCTCGCGCATCGATCGTGCGAGGTGGAGCGCGCAAGTCGGCGCCACGGAATACACAACACCCCGCCCCGATGAACGGGAGCGGGGTGTTGCGTCGACAGCGCGCGTATCGAGGTACGCGCTGCGTACGTCGGTCTTACTGACCGAAATAGACCGAGTCTCGAGCGGTTTGCTTGACCGCGATCACGCGGCCGGCACGCACGCCGGCGGCGGCTTGCGCGCCGTAACCCGTTGCGTCGCTGTTCGTCACGCGGGCCTGCGCGATTTGCAGCGCATTCGGATAGTGGGCGTCGGACACTTCCGGCTTGTAACCGGCTTGCTCGAGCTGCACGAGTTCTGCGCGGACCTGGGCGCGCGTCAGTTCTCCCGACGAGTTCGACTGGGCGAATGCGCCAACGGATGCGGTAAGGGCGACGACAGCGGCGACTGCGTAGATGAACGACTTCATGGTGACCTCCGGTTTTCGTAGATTTCGCGCTTCGCTTGTTGCGTTCAGCGGTTGATTGCATCGTAGCGATCGCGATACCGGTCGGAAATAGGCGTTCCGGCGAATAATTATTGCAACTGGGTAAACGATTCGCGGGGAAAGCGGGATTTTGTCTGAGGATTGTGGGTGTGCCGGCGCGCATTCGATGAGCGTGATTGGGGACGCCGAACCAGGAGCTGGCGCGATCCGGGACAGAGGTGTATTGCAACCGCACGCCGACTTCGGCCGATGGAAAGATCAATTAAGTCGGACAACGAAGCATTGGTCGCGAACAAGGGGGTGTGTTCGCCCCTCGCTGTGCAATCCGGGCCGACTCCGCCTTCTCGCACATCGACGTGAGTATTAACGGCCGCATCGTCGTGCGTACCGCGTCACTCACTCCTCGACGACCGACTGTCGTTTCCGGTATTCGGCGGGCGTGATCCCGACGTGCCTCGCGAACGACCGTCTGAGCGTATCGACATTCGCGAAGCCGCATTTTGCGGCGACCTGCTTCGGCGTGTCATGTCCGTTTTCGAGCAGTTGCCGGGCAGCGGAGATGCGGGTCGCTTCGACCCACGCGGCCGGCGTCATGCCGACCTCCGCGCGAAAGAGCCGCGCGAAGTGGCGCGGGCTCATGCCCGCATGCTTCGCGAGTGCCGCCACCGAGTGTTCGAGTTCAGGATGGCTGGCGATCCAGCGCTGGACTTCCTGCAGCACGGAGCGTCCGGCCGGCCGTGCCTCGCCGCTGCGGCTGAACTGGAGCTGTCCGCCCGGGCGCTTGAAGAACATGACCAGTTGCGCGGCGACGCGTCGTGCGATTTCCCGGCCGAGATCTTCCTCGACCAGCGCGAGCGCGAGATCGAGCCCGGCCGTGACGCCCGCTCCGGTGCGCAGCTTGCCGTCGCGTACATACAGCGCGTCCGCTTCGACCGTGAGCGACGGATACGCATCGGCGAGCGCGTCGGCGGCGGCCCAGTGCGTCGTCAGGCGTCGTCCTTTCAGCAGGCCGGTCGCCGCGAGGATGAACGCGCCGGTGCAGATCGAGCCATACCGCTTGCTTTGCACGGCGGCCGAGCGCAGCCACGCGAGGACGTCGGTTCGCAGCGCGACCGCGGCGGCACCCGGCGCACCGGCGACGAGCAGCGTGTCGAGGCGATCGGGAATGTCGGGAGCGATCCAGTCGGCCAGCAATTGCGCGCCCGATGACGCGCGGATCGGCCCGGACTCGCTCGCGATGATCCGCAGCGTATAGAACGGCTTGCCGCATTCGGCGTTAGCCTGGGCGAATACGTCGAGCGGCGCGGAAACGTCGAGCAGTTGTACGCCCGGTACCGCGAAAATTCCCACGACCTTCGGCATGTTCGGTTGAGTGTTGTATCGATGTGTCGAACGTGACGCGTAGCAGTATAGACGCGCAACGCGAGGCGACGAGGGAGCATCGGCGCACTTCGCGGGCGCGGTTCAAGGGTTGCGGCCGCGATGGCCGTCGATCGCGCGAAATGGCAGAATTCGTCGTAACACGCCGATTGATGCCAAACCCGGGCCTCCGGAGAATGGGTGCTGTCTTCAATGGAGGTCGATCATGACTGTGAACGTCGCCGGCATCACCGTTCCCGATAGCCAACTCGCTCGCGAGATCACCGAACTCGTACGGGATACCGAGTCCGAGTTGCTGTTTCACCATTCCAGCCGCGTCTACTACTTCGCCGCGCTTGCGGGGCTGCACCGCGGGCTCCGCTACGATCCCGAACTGCTCTACTGCGGCTGCATGTTTCATGACATGGGGCTCACGCATCGGCACAGCAGCGCGTGCGAACGATTCGAAGTGGACGGCGCCAATGCCGCCCGCGATTTTCTGAAGAGCAAGGGCATTTCGCAGCAGGACATCGAGGTCGTATGGACTGCGATCGCGCTGCACACTACGCCAGGCATTCCAAAGCATATGCATCCGGTCGTCGCGCTCGTCACCGCAGGGGTCGAGATGGACGTGCTGGGCCTCGCGTATCCGGAGTACAGCGACGTCGAACGAGATGCCGTCGTCCGTGCACATCCACGCACGCCGCATTTCAAGGAAGACATCATCCAGGCGTTCTACGACGGCATCCGGCACAAGCCGGACACGACGTTCGGCAACGTGAAGGCCGATGTGCTGGCCGACAAGGATCCGCATTTCCATGCAGGCAATTTCTGCAGCGTGATCCGATCGTCGGCATGGGCCGGCTGATCGGCATCGGCGCCGGGCAGGGCGTGGGAGGGAGGGCGCCCTGGGCCGCGCACGTCGCGCCTGCCGATTACTATTCCTTAGAAAAGTTGTTACGTGACAACCACATGACGTCGATGCAGGCCTTCATATCCTGAATTTCACCGCCTTGGCTTCCGCAGGGAATCGTCGATTCGCGCGATCCGGGCGACGGGTAATGGGGCCGGAGTCGGGTGCCGAAAGCCCCATCCGACGCCCGGTGAACCCCTGACGACAAGAATCCGCCCGCCTTCGGCAAAACGCCTATAATGATTGGGCAAATTGCCGGAGAAGAATCATGAGCACGATCGCGTTTCACCCTTCGGGCGTCGCGCACCCGCGCCAGGCCGAATTCACGATACTCGAGCAACTGCTCGCGATTCGCGTGCGCTCGGGCGCCGATCTCGCCGAGCTGGCGAGTGCGCGCGTCGACGTCGCGGTAATCGATCGCCTGTCGGAGCGCGGCCTGAAGTCGGATGAACTCGCCTTCATCATCCCGCGGCGCACGTTGAGCCATCGTCGCCAGGCGCACGAGCGCCTGTCGCCGGAGGAATCCGACAAGGCGATCCGGCTTGCACGCATCGTCGCGCAGGCGACGGCCACGTTCGGCGACCAGGACAAGGCAATGGCGTGGCTGCGCAACGGGCTCCAGCGCTTCGGCGGCCGCACCTCGCTCGACATGTCGAGCACCGAGCACGGCGCCCGACTCGTCGAAGAGGCGCTCACGCAGATCGACGAGGGGTATTTCGCTTGACGACGCTGTGGCGCATCAGCAATTACGCCGATCTGAAAGGCATCGGCGGCTTGCGGGCCGGCGGGCGCTGGCATTTTGCCGGGCAGCCCGTCGTCTATCTCGCCGAGCATCCGGCGCTCGCGCTGCTCGAGACGCTCGTCCACTTCGAAATGGCCACCGTTGCGCAATTGCCGAGCGCATACCAGTTGCTGCGCGTCGAGGTGTCCGAATCGGTGGACGTTGCCGAGATCGCGGAAGGCGATGCGCCGGCCGACTGGCGGGAGAACGTCGACTGGACCCGCAGCGCCGGCACCGAGTGGCTGCACACGCAGCCGAGCGCACTGCTGCGCGTACCGAGCGTCGTCGTGCCGCACGCGCACAACTTCCTGTTGAATCCGCTGCACCCGGCCGCATCCGACGTCCGCGTCGCGGAAGTCATGCAGTCGCCGTACGACAGCCGGATTCTGCGGCTGGTCCAGTCGAACAAGCGCGAATAGGGCGCGTCGCGCACGACGAGCCGCAGGAACATGTCGTTCATTGCGTCGCCGCAGTGTGCCGCGGGAAACGGTAGCGCCGCCGCAGGCGCACCCGCCGACATCGACCGCCATCCCACCAGCAGCCCTTTACGCAGGAAGCGAACGTGCGGCGCAGGCCGCGGCATGGCAAATCGCCGACGCGTCGTCATGACGTGCGCAATGCCGCGACAGTCAATGCGCTGACCCTCGGATTACATTTTCGTAATCGAGCTGTCCCGCTGGTCGGCGAAGACTTTCACCCGCCGGTTTACCGGTAACATCGCCGCATATTCCAACCGAATGCGATGGAGCCGAGCATGCGCATCCTGATAGTCGAAGACGAACCGAAGACGGCCGCGTACTTGAAGAAAGGGCTCGAGGAATCCGGCTTCAGCATCGATCTCGCAAAGGACGGCGCGGAAGGGCTGATGCTCGCGCAGGAAGAGAACTACGACGTGATCGTGCTCGACGTGATGCTGCCCGTGCTCGACGGGTGGGGCGTGCTCAAGCGCCTGCGCGATACCCATACCACGCCGGTGCTGTTCCTGACCGCGCGCGACGATGTGCAGGACCGCGTGCACGGTCTCGAACTGGGCGCCGATGATTACCTCGTGAAGCCGTTCGCATTCGTCGAACTGCTCGCGCGCATCCGCACGCTTGCTCGCCGCGGGCCACCACGTGAGACCGAGCGCATCGTGGTCGGCGACCTGGAAATCGACGTCGTGCGCCGCCGTGTGAAGCGCGGTACGGTGCGGATCGACCTGACGCCGCGCGAGTTCTCGCTGCTGCAGTTGCTCGCGCGTCGGCAAGGCGAAGTGCTGAGCCGCACGCAGATCGCGTCGTATGTCTGGGACATGAACTTCGATAGCGACACCAACGTCGTCGAAGTCGCCATTCGGCGACTGCGCGCGAAGATCGACGATGCGTTTCCGGTCAAGCTGATCCACACGGTGCGCGGCGTAGGCTACGTGCTCGAACCGAAGGACGGTGCATGACGCTCGGTCGATCGCTTGGCGCGACGCTCGCGCTCGCGTTCGGCGCGACGATGCTCGCGGTCTTCGCGCTCGTCGGCACGTACGTGTATACCGGCCTCGACCGGCAAGTGAGGACGCAGGACGATCTGGACATCGTGCTTGCCGCACGACATACGCGCCGGCTTGCGGGAGAACTCGATACGCTCGACGCCGTGCGCGCGCACGCGGACCGGCTGACGAGCCAGGTGCTCGGGAACGCGGCACTCTCGATGGCCGTGGTCGACGATCGGGGCAATGTGCTCGCGCGGCACAACGTCAGGCGGACCGAGCGCGAGGATCTGCCCCCGCCTGCGTCGGGCATGGCGTCGCCCGTACCGCCTGCGTTGCCGGATGCCGAACTGTTTCCGCCCCACGCGACGCCGGTGCCGGCGGCCGAACGGATCACCGTCGACCGGATCGCGACATGGCGCGCCGACGACGGCACGTCCGTGCGCGGTGTCGTGGCCGGCGCAATGCTGCGCGACGGTACGCAGATCCGCATCGCGATCGCGCGCGACATGAGCGATCGCGCCGAACTGCTCGACGGCTATCGCAACAAGCTGAAGCTCGCCGGCGGGCTGGGCGCGCTGTGCGCAATGCTGCTCAGCTACTGGCTGATCCGCACGGCGCTCGCACCGCTGCGCGAGATCGTCGCGAACACCGGCCGGATCACCGTCGACAAGCTCGACGCGCGGCTCGACGCCGCGCGTGCGCCGCGCGAACTGCGTGCGCTCGTCGATGCGCAGAACGCGATGCTCGGCCGCCTGCAGCAAGCTTTCGGACATCTGTCGCAATTCAGCGCCGATCTCGCGCACGACCTGCGCACGCCGCTGAACAACATGCGCGGCGCGACCGAAGTAGCGCTTGCGCGGCCGCGTTCGCCCGGCGAATACCAGGCGCTGCTCGAATCGAATCTCGAGGAATACGACCGTCTCGCACGCATGATCGAGAACGTGCTGTTTCTCGCGCGCGCTGAACACCCGACCTTCGTGACGCGGCAGCGCGCGTTTGACGTGCATGACGAGTTGACGCGCATCGCCGAATACTTCGAAGGGCTCGCCGATGAAGCGGGTTCGACGCTGCGCGTCGAAGGGCACGGCCAGCTGACAGCCGATGTCGAACTGTTTCGCCGCGCGGTCGGCAACCTGCTCGCGAATGCGCTGCGCTATACGCCTGCGGGCGGCGTCATTGCGCTGAGCGTCGACGAAACGGCGGACACGGTACGCGTCGTCGTCGAGAATCCGGGCGAGCCGATCGATCCCGCGCTGCTGCCGCGCATCTTCGACCGATTCGTGCGCGGCGACCCCGCGCGCAGCGGCGGCGTGCCGGGCGGCACGGCCGGGCTCGGGCTCGCGATCGTGCGCTCGGTGATGGAGCTGCACGGCGGCACCGCGCGCGTCGAAAGCGACGCGGCGGGCACGCGGTTCATCCTCATCTTCGTCAGGAACCCTGCATCTTGATCGTCGTGCCTGATCCGGCGGCGCAAGCGGCGATATCCGCGTCCGCGTGCCAACCGCCGCCCAGCGCCTTCAGCAATCCGACCGACGCTTCCATCCGGCGCGCGGCGATCTCGTCGGCCTGGCGCCGATTGGTCAGCGCGATCGTCTGCGCGGTCACCACGTCCAGATAGCTGACGGCGCCGGCATTGAAGCGATTCGTCGTCAGCCGCAGCGACAGGTCGGCCGCGTCGGTCGCGCGCTGCTGACTGGCGGCCTCGGACGCGAGCGCATCGAGCGCGGACAATTGATCCTCCACCTGCTGGAATGCGCCCAGCACGGTCTGCCGATAGTCGGCGACCTCGCCATCGTACTGCGCGTGCGCGCCGCGCAGCGTCGCGCTGCGTCGGCCGCCGTCGAACAGCGTGCCGACGAGTTGCGGGCCGAGCGACCAGAACAGGCTTGGCGCGGTCAGCCACGGCGCGAAGAACCCGCTTTCGAGCCCCGCGCTCGCCGACAGCACGAGATCGGGGAAGAACGCGGCGCGCGCTTCGCCGATCTGCGCGTTCGCGGCCGCGACGCGGCGCTCGGCAGCTGCGATGTCCGGCCGTCGTTCGAGCAGTTGCGACGGCACGCCGGCCGGAACGGCAGGCACGTCGAACGCTTGAACGCGCGCCGGCAATGCGAACGTCGATGCGTTTTCGCCGACGAGCGTTGCGATCGCATGCTGGAGCTGCGCACGCGACGCGTCGATGTCGGTATCCTGCGTGCGCGTCGCTTCCAGTTGCGTTTCGGCTTGTGCGACGGCGGACGCATCGATCGCGCCGGCTGCGAACTGCTGTTGCAGCAGCTTCAGCGCATCCGCATAGGCCCGCACCGTGTCGTCGAGCAGCTGCTTTTGCGTGTCGAGCGAACGCAGCGCGAAATAGTCGGTCGCGAGTTCGGCCGTGACCGACAGTTTGACGGCTTGCAGATCGGCCGCACTTGCGTCCGCGTTCGCCTGCGCACCTGCCATCGCATCGCGCACGCGGCCGAACACGTCGGGTTCCCAGCTTGCCGCCACGCCGACCTGATGGTCGGGTGTCGTCTTGCCGGCGAGTGACGAACCCAGCTTGTTCCGCGATATGCGTGAACGGCTTTGTGCCACGCCCGCCGTGACTGTCGGCAGAAACCCCGCATGCTGGTAGTCGACCGTCGCGCGCGCTTGCTCGAGGTCGGCAACGGCCTTCTTGACGGTCTGGTTCGACACGTCGACGCGCGCTTCGAGCGCGTTCAGATCCGCGTCGTTGAACACCGTCCACCACGCGCCGCGCGACGCGGCATCGGCCGGCGCCGCGACTTGCCAGCCCGGTTGCGCGACCGGCGCGCCGGCATAGTGCGTGGGCACCGCGACGGTCGGCGGCGAATAGGGCGGCAGCGTCGAGCAAGCGGCCAACGCGGTGACAACGCCGAGCGCGACGACGCGGCGGGCGAACGGGAGTGGGTGAGGAAGGCGCATGGCGGGAATCTCACAGGTAGGCATGGCGGGTCAGGTGCGGGCGTTCGAGGTACGCGCAACCGGCGCGGAGGCGGGCATGGACGTCGCCGCGCGTGGCGCTGACGGCGCACCGCTTGCCGTGGCCGGTTGCGCTGCCGGCGAAGCGGCCGGCACCGCGCTGTGCTCGACCGACACGATCTTCACGGTTTCGCCGCTTGCGATCGAATCGCCCGGGTTGTCGATCACGCGATCGGTCGCGCCGAGCCCGGCGACGATCTCGACATGCGTGCCGAAATCGCGTCCGATCTGCACGGTCTTCAGCGCCGTGCGTCCATTCGCGTCGACCGTTGCAACCGTCACGCCGTTCGGCCGGTACAGCAGTGCACTGACCGGCAGCTCGAACGCCGGCGCCGCGCTCGGCACGAGCAGGTGCGCCTGCGCATACGCGCCGGGCAGCAACGCGCCATCGCGATTGTCGACGTCGACCTCGACGCGCAGCGTGCGCGTGACCGGGTCGATCGCGCCCGCGCTGCGGGCGACGTGCGCGGCGAAGCGCCGCCCCGGATACTGCTGCGTGGTCAGGTAGACGGCCGTGCCGGTGGAGACGCCGGCCGCGCTGTCCTGCGGCACGTCGACGAACACGCGCAGCGTGTCGGTCTGCTCCAGATGGAACAGTTCGCCCGACAGTCCGGGGCTGCCCGGCGTGCCGCCCGCCGTCACGAGCGTGCCGACGTCGACGTTGCGCGCGGTAATCACGCCGTCGAATGGCGCGCTCACCGATTCGAACGATACGAGTTCGTTCAGATGGGCGGTATTGGCCTGCGCGGATGATAGCATCGCGCGCTTCGCGTTCATGTCGGCCACCTTCGTGTCGGTGTCCTGCTGCGACACCGATTGCGTCTTCAGCATGTCCTGCCAGCGCTGCGCGGTCGATTTCGCATAGTCGTAGTTCGCTTGCGCGGTCGCCGCGTCCGCGCGCGCCTGGCGCAGCTGCGCGTCGAGGTCGGGCGCGGTGATCTGCGCGAGCGTTTGCCCGGCCTTCACATGCGTGCCGATGTCCGCGCTCCAGTGGGCGATGTAGCCGCTGGTACGCGCGTAGATCGACGCTTCCGCATACGGCGTCACGGCACCCGGCAGCGTGAGCGTCTGGTCGGCCGGCGCGGCGCCGGGCTGGATCACGGTCACCGGCAGCGCCTGCTGCGCCGCCACCTGGTGGCGCTGCGCGGCGCGCGCGGCGATGCGCGGCACGATGCCGATCGCGAGCAGCGTCGCGACGAAGGCAATCGCGGCAAGCGGGACGGCCAGCTTGCGGCCGCGCCGGGACGGCGGCGTTTCTGGCGTTGCGCCGCGCGCGGCAGGCGGCATCGTTGCCGGTTCGGCAGCCGGCGGCGGGGTCAGCGGTTCGATCGTGTCGTTCATGATGAGTTCGATGTCGGGCGAGTCGTAGGGAATCGGGATGCGTTCTTGATCAGCGCACCACCGGCATGTCCTGCACGCGGCGGGCGGCGGCCGCTTCGCGGCGTCGGTCGAGCCACGCGTGGATGAAGCCGAACAGCACAGGTACGAACAGCAGTGTCGACAGCGTGCCGAACGCCAGCCCGCCGATCACCGCACGGCCAAGCGGGGCATTTTGTTCGCCGCCGTCGCCGAGGCCGAGCGCCATCGGCAGCATGCCGATCAGCATCGCGAGCGCGGTCATCACGACCGGACGGAAGCGGCTGAATCCGGCCTCGAGCGCGGCCTGCCACGGTGATGCGCCGCTTGCGATCAGCTCGCGCGCCGCGTTGACGACGAGGATGCTGTTCGCGGTCGCGATGCCGATGCACAGGATCGTGCCGGTCAGCGCGGGCACCGACAGCGTGGTGCGCGTGACGAACAGCATCCACGCGATGCCCGCCAGCGACGCGGGCAGGCCGCCAACGATCACGAGCGGGTCGAGCCACGACTGGAAGTTGACGACCATCAGCAAGTAGACGAGCGCGATCGCGATCGCGAGGCCGCCGAGCAGTCCGGTAAACGATTCGTGCATCGCCTGCACCTGGCCGCGCAGCACGATCGACGAACCCGGCGGCAGTTGGGCGCGCGCATCGTCGACGAGCTTCGTCACGTCGGCCGTGACGCCGCCCAGATCGCGTCCCTGCACCGACGCGAAGATGTCGAGCACGGGCTGCACGTTGTAGTGCGACACCACGGCCTGCTGCGTCGCGCGGGAGAACGCACCCATTGCGCCGAGCAGGTTCTGTGCGGGCGCGCCTGCGGCCGGACCGCCGGCGGGCGTCTGCGGCGGGCGCGCGGTACCCGCAGGCAGCGGTATGTTCGCCAGCGCCTGCAGCGAATCGACCGAATACTGCGGCGCCTGCACGATCAACGGGTAGCTGACGCCGTTGCGCGGATCGAGCCAGAAGTTCGGCGTCGTCTGCGAACTGCCCGACAGCGCGATCAGCAAGTTCTGCGCGACGTCGCGTTGTTCGAGGCCGGCCTGAATCGCCTTCGTGCGGTCCACGTCGACGTTGATCGCCGGCTCGTCGCCCGGCTGCTGGATGCGCGTATCGACGAGGCCGCGCACGCCGCGCAGCTTCGCAAGCAGCGCGTTCGCCACCGCGCGGTTCTGGTCCAGCTTGTTGCCGACGATCTGGATGTCGACCGGCGCGGGCAGTCCGAAATTGAGAATCTGGCTGACGATGTCGGCCGGCAGGAATGCGAACGTTACGCCCGGGAACGATTGGGCCAGCAGGTTGCGCAGCTTCGCGACATACGCCGCCGTCGGCGCATGGTTCGGCTTCAGCGTGATGTTCACGTCCGCATCTTCGGTGCCGATCGGGTCGGACGAGTCGTACGTGAGGTTGATCCCGCTCACCGGCACGCCGATGTTGTCGAGTATGCCGGCCAGCTGGTTCGCCGGAATCACGGTACGGATGCGCGCTTCCACTTCGTCGGTGAGGCGCGCGGTTTCCTCGATCCGCGTGCCGGTCGGTGCGCGCAGATGCAGACGGATCTCGCCCGTGTCGACCGACGGGAAGAAGTCCTGGCCGGCGAATGCGAACAGGCCGGTCGATGCGGCGCACGCAAGAAGAAACGCGGCCGCGAAACTGCGGCGATTCGAGATCGCTGCCGACAGCAGTGCGCGATAGCGCAGCCGGACCACCTCGAAGCGACGTTCGAATGCGGCCTGGAATCGTGCGATGCGCGCGAACACGCCACGCGGCGGGCGGCCTTGTCCCTTTGCGCGCATCAGGACCATGGCGAGCGTCGGCACCAGCGTACGCGAGAAGAAATACGACGCGACCATCGCGAAGATCACCGCTTCGGCCAACGGCACGAACAGGTAGCGCGCGACGCCCGTGAGCATGAACATCGGCACGAACACGATGCAGATCGACAGCGTCGATACGAAGGTCGGCACGGCAATTTCGCCCGAGCCGGTCAGAATGGCGTCTTCCAGCGGCGCGCCGCGTTCGAGATGGTGCGTGATGTTCTCGATCGCGACGGTCGCGTCGTCGACGAGTATCCCGACCGCGAGCGCGAGCCCACCGAGCGTCATGATGTTGATGGTCTGGCCGAGCGCGCCCAGCGCGAGCAGCGATGTGAGCACGGCGAGCGGAATCGATACGGCGATGATCAACGTCGCGCGCCAGCTGCCGAGGAACAACAGGATCATCAGCGCGGTCAGGCAGGCGGCGATCAGCGCTTCGCGCACGACGCCCTGCACCGCCGACTTCACGAACACCGACTGATCGCCGAGCGCGGAGATGTGCAGCGCTTTCGGCATGCCGGCCGCGATCTTCGGCAGCATCGCCTTGACCTGGTCGATGATCGTCAGTGTCGACGCGCTGCCGGTCTTCTCGACGGTCAGCAGCGCCGCGCGCTTGCCGTCGACGCGCACGATGTTGGTCTGCGGTGCGTAGCCGTCGCGAACGTGCGCGACGTCGTGCACATAGACCACGTTGCCGTCGATCGTCTTGACGGGCAGGTTGTTCAGCGCGGCGACTGTCTGTGTGCTGCCGTTCATCTGCACGTTGTACTCGCGCGTGCCTATCTTCGCGGTGCCGCCCGGCAGGATCAGGTTCTGCGCGTTGATCGCGTTCACCACGTCGATCGGCGCGAGCCCCTTCGCCTGCAGCGCGCGCGTGTCGAGATCGACGACGATCTGGCGAATCTTGCCGCCGAACGGCAGCGGTACCGCCGCGCCTTGCACCGTCGCAAGCTGCGTGCGGATGAAGCTGTTGCCGAGGTCGTACAGTTGCTGTTCGGCAAGCGTGTTGCTCGACAGTCCGAGCTGCAGGATCGGCACCGTCGACGCGTTGTACGTGACGATGTTCGGCGGCAGCGTGCCGGGCGGCAGGATCCGCAGGATCGACGCGGAATTGCTCGCGGCTTCCGCGATCGCGCGATTGATGTCCGCGCCGGGGTGGAAGAAGATCTTCACGACCGACACCCCGTTCAGCGACTGCGATTCGATGTGCTCGATGTCGTCGACGTCCGACGTCAGTGCGCGCTCGTAGTTGGACGTGATTCGCTTGGCCATGTCCTCGGCGGAAAAGCCGTTGTATGACCAGACGATGCTGACGACTGGAATGTCGATGTTCGGGAAGATGTCGGTCGGCATGCGCAGGATCGCGAGCGGTCCCGCGATGAAGATCAGCAGTGCGAGTACGACGAATGTATAGGGCCTGCGCAACGCCAGCCGGACGATCCACATGATTTTTTTCCTCGAAGCAGGGCATGGGTGCCGCATTCGATGCGGTGAGCATGCAGTCTGCTGGCGCGGCGTTGACCCGTTGCTGACCTGAACATTACGAAACCGTTATCCGTGCGTGGGCGACGGATTTCAAAGTTGTCATCTGCCGGTCAGCGTGGGGTGCGGGTCGATCGCCAGAATGGACGTGTCAGGCGGCGAATCGCAATTGCGGTCACGCCGGCGGCGCATCGACGATGCGTCTTCATTGAACCGTTCTCGGGAGTTTCATCATGAATCGCAAACTGATCGCAGCCGCGCTGCTCGCCGTCGTCGTCGGAACGCCGGTCGCCGCCTTCGCACAAACTTCGTCGTCCGGCGTGACCCGTGCCGAGGTAATCGCCGATCTCGTTCAGGCACAACGCGACGGCACCGTGCCCACGTCGAACTCCGACTATCCGCCGAGCGCGGCGACGGTCGCACGCAACCGCGAGCTCTACGCGATCGCGCACGGTGACCAGCACACCGGCATGGCCGCCGCGGCAACGACCGTATCGACCGCGAGCGCGCAATGAAGCAGAGGAACGCGACGAAGCTCCGTTCCCGGATGGTGGTCGCCGCGCTGCTCGCGGCGACGGCCATGCCGGCCTTTGCGCGCGGGCAGCCGGAATTGCCGAGCGACGACGGCGGCCGTGCGAGTGTGCTGCGCGAGCGCGATCCGACGCAGGCGTCGGATGATGCGCGATCGTGCACGGCATTCGCCTCCTCGCATGGCGGCGGCAATGCCCACGGGACTGCCGCGACCTGGCGGGTCCGAGCCTCGTCGAGCCCACAGGGATGATCCGGGGTGCCGCCTCGAGATCCTTTTCACGCACGTACGTCGAAGTCGGCGCGACAGTGAGCGGCGACGGTGTAACCCTGTCGCGCGTCGGCCATCACCCAGGCGATCGGCTGGTTCGCATCGCCAGTTTCGCCCACCGTGTCTGAAGTCCCGATATCGAATCCGTACGCGCGGCCACGCATGGGGAGCCCGCATGCCGGCCCGGACGATGGTGTCAAAAAGGTGTCGTGCGGATTGGCACGGGAGACGGGCGGGGTAACCGCCGGCGTCGTCAAGCAAGCCTTTGGGACGCCTGCAGGAATGGTCGCTTTCCCTGCTAGCCGGTGCGTTGTGCCCGGCGCACCGAAGCATGCGATCGGACGGCGCCAATCACGAGCCGGTTCCGATGATTGTCAAACAGTGTGAGTCAATCGTCAGCATTTGCAACGGAAGTAACAGTCCCCGCAATTCGACGGTTTTGGGCGGCGGCGCCGCTACATTAGCTCCACCTGCCGCACGTCGCGGTGAGGCATGCGACCAGCCGCGGAACGCGGCCCGCAGCAACAACGTCTTTGGGGAGAATGACCATGAACAAGATTCGCACGATTCTGCTTGGCGCCGCGCTGACGGCAATCGCATCGGCGGCTTTCGCACAAACGGCCCAGACGGGCGCTGAGGGTTCCGCCGGCGTCGGCGCCCAAGTCCAGACGCCGCTGCTCGGCGGCGGCGTGGGCGTGCAGGCAGGTGCCGGCGCGAATGCCGCGGGCTCGGGTTCGGGCGCAGGCAACGTCGTCGGCGGTGCGCTGAACGGCGTGGGCAAGACGGTTGGCGGCGTCGGCTCGGCGGCCGGTAACGCTGTCGGTGGCGCGACGCAGGCAGTCGGCTCGGCCGCCGGTTCGGCGAAGGACGCGGCGGTATCGGCCACGCACGCGGCGAAGTCGCACGTGAAGCACGTCGCGAGCTCGGCGAAGAACCATGCGCAAGGCGCGGTGTCGACGGCGGGCGATGTCGCCGGCGGCGCGAAGGCGAAGGCTGGCGAAGCGCTCGAAGGCGCGACGAACTCGGTGCAGGGCGGCGCATCGGTCGGCTTGAAGGGTTCGGCGTCGGCGCAAGGCGGCGCGCTGTAAGCAACCTGCGTCCCGCACAGGCCCGGCCCGCTTCGATGCGGGCCGGGCTTTTTTTATTGATGCGCCGTGCATCGTGACAGGAAGCGTGTGCCGCGGACCGAAACAGGCGGTCCGTATACTCTCTGCCCATTGCCTGCACGCCATGCTTAAATAGCGGGGCTCCCGGGCACCGAGGCTCCCGGCATGGTCCGGTAACATGCCGAGGCATCACGAATTCGAAGTACGGCGAGACGGCGAACGCCGGTGTCATCGGCGTCGCATTGTTCGCGCGGAAGGAAAGCGCCCAGGAAGCGCTGCGTCGCAACGCGAATCCGCCCCGGACAACGACAACGGCTTTGCACTGCCGCCCGTGACGCGCGGCGAGTGACGCCGACGAACTTCGCCGTCGTCGGGATGCTGGGCCGTGGTCTGCGCGGTACCTGCTTTCAGGTACCATCCCGACCCGCTGGCGACGGGCGGCCGTGCCCGGCGTTCGATCGCGCACGATGCCGGTCGACATCGCCCCTTCGTCATGAAACAGAGGAATCTTCGTGAAGTTCATCCACGCGGCAGACATTCACCTTGACAGTCCGTTGCACGGCCTGAGCGCGTATCCCGACGCGCCGGCCGCGCAGTTGCGCAACGCGTCGCGCGAGGCGCTGCGGCAGCTCGTGGATCGTGCGATCGAAGAGGAAATTGCGTTCCTCGTGATCGCCGGCGACCTGTACGACGGCGACTGGAAGGACCACAACACCGGCATTTTCTTCGGCCAGCAAATGGGCCGCCTGCGCAAGGCCGGGATTCGCGCATTCGTGCTCGGCGGCAATCACGATGCCGAAAGCGAGATGACGAAGAAGCTCACGTTGCCCGACAACGTCACCGTGTTCGGCCACCGCAAGCCGGAAACCCACCGGCTGCCGGAATTCGACGTTGCGTTGCACGGGCAGAGCTTCAAGGACAAGGCTGTCGTCGACAATCTCGCGATCGGCTATCCGGACCCGGTGCCGGGTTACTACAACATCGGCGTGCTGCACACCGCGCTCGAAGGCTATGCGGCGCATGCGAACTATGCGCCGTGCTCGCTGGCGGAACTGCACGCGAAGGGCTACGACTACTGGGCGCTCGGCCACGTGCACGAGTTCCAGCAATGGTCGGGGCCGTCGACCGTCGTGTTTCCCGGCAACCTGCAGGGTCGCCATATCCGCGAGACGGGCCGCCGCGGCGCGGTGCTCGTGACGATCGAGCAGGGGCGCACGCACATCGAACGTCTGTATCTCGACGTATTGCGCTGGGAAGCCGTGTCGGTCGACGCGTCCGACTGCCTCACGGTCGCCGACTTGTCGAGAAAGATCGGCCAGTCGCTGGAGGCGCTGCTGAACGTCGATGGCCATGTGCCGCGCGCGGTGCGCGTGACGGTCACGGGGCGTACGCCCGCGCACGGCCTCTTTTTCGGGCGCGCCCCGCAACTGCGCGCGGAGGTGCTGAACCAGATCGGCATCATCGGCAACGAACGGCTGTGGCTGGAGAAGGTTCGGCTCGCGACATCCGCGCCCGAGCAGCCGCAGGGCGAGAGCGAGCAACTCGAGGCGCTGGAGGATCTCAAGCAGATCCTGGCCGATGCCGCGCACGATCCGGATTTCCTCGCGCTGCTTGAGCGCGACCTGAAGCCGTTCATCGGCAAGGTGCGCAGCGACGTGAAGGAGGAGGTGCCGCTGCTGACGATGGCGCGCGCTGGCGAACTCACGGCGCTGGTCGAGCAGGTCGGGCCCGCGTTGCTCGCGCGGCTGGCGAGGGGGGAATAAGCGATGCGCATCAGCCAGCTCGATCTGATCAAATACGGCAAGTTCACCGACGAGACGCTGCGCTTTCCGTCGGCCGGCCAGGATTTCCACGTGATCGTGGGGCCGAACGAGGCCGGCAAGTCGACGATCCGGACAGCCGTGTCGGAACTGCTGTTCGGGATGAAGCTGCAGACGCCGCTCGACTTCCTGCATGCGACGCCCGAACTGCGGATCGGCGGCGTGCTGGAGAGCGGCACCGGCGCGCTCGCATTTCATCGCGCCCGCGGGCGCAGCCCGCTGCGCACACCCGCCGACGACAAGCTACCGGACGACTATCTGAACGCCATCATCGACGGCGCGACGCGCGAGTTCTTCGAGCAGATGTTCGGGCTCGACCACGGTCGGCTCGTCGACGGCGGCCGGAGCATACTCGATGCGTCCGACAAACTCGGCCAGGTGCTGTTCGAATCGGCGGCGGGCGTCGGCACGCTCGGGTCTGTGCGCGAGGAACTCGACGCGCGAGCGGGCGAGCTGTGGGCGCCGCGACGCAGCGGCAGCGCATTCGCGCAGGCCGAGGCATTGTTCAACGAAGCAGTCGGCGAACTGAAGGCAGTCCAGGTGCGCACGCGCGACTGGGTCGATCGCAAGGAAGCGCGCGATGCGGTCGAGCAGGAGGTCGAGCAGGCGCGCGCGGAGCAGCGCCAGCTTGAAGCGCTGCGCTCGAAGCTCGAGCGCGTGCGGCGGCTGGCGCCGTACCTGAAGGAATTGACGATCAAGGAAGCGGCGCTGGCCGAACTGGGCGCCGTCGTCGAATTGCCGCCGACCGCGTACGCAGACCTGCTGAAAGCGCAAGGCGATCTCGCGGCCGAACAGAAGGTGCTCGAGGAGCGCCGCGCGGACCTGCTCGCGAAACGGCAAGCGCGCGACGCGATCGATCCGGATGTCGACGCGCTGGCTCTCGAAGGCGACATCGAAGCACTCGACCGGTTGCGCGGCGCCTGCATGAATCACGCACAGGATCTGCTGTTGCTCGGCGCGGACGTCGAGCGGCATCTGTCCGCTGCCGGTTCCGCCGCGGCTCAGCTCGGCTGGCCGACCGACGAGGCGTCACTGCGCGCGGCACTGCCGAGCGCGCTGTCGCTGAAGACGGTCGCGAACCTGTTGCGCGATCACGGCGCGCTGCATCAGGCGCTGGCCGGCGCGCGCGAATCGCTCGACGAACGCACGCAGGAACTCGCGCAGGCGCACGAACAACTGGCGCGCCTGTCGACGGTCGATGTGCCGGAAGTGCTTCGAGCGGCGCTTGCCGACGCGCAGGGCTTTCGCAGCAGCGGCCAGCGCGAACAGGCGCTCGAACGCGACATTGCCGCCGCAGAGCGCGCGCTCGCCGATGCGGTCGATGCGCTCGGCCAGTGGCGCAAGCCGGTCGACGCGCTGCGGGTGCTCGATGTGCCGTCGGCGGCGCGGCTCGGCGCGCTGCTCAACGAAGCAAGCGAGCGCGCGAGCGCGGCGGCTGCCGCACGCGATGCGCGGGACGGCGCGCAGGAGGAACTCGAGCGGCTCGAACTGCAGGAGAAGCATTTCGCCGAGACTCACAAGGTCGTCACGACCGCCGAGGTGCTGGCGGCGCGCGCACGCCGCGACGATGCGTGGGGCGATATCCGCAGCGGCGCGGTCGATCTCGCAACGGGTGCGCCGGCCGTCGACGATGCGATACGCCTCGCCGACGAACTGGTCGATGCGCAGCTCGGTGCCACGCAAGCGGCGGCGACGTTGCAATCGCTGCGTCAGCAGGTCGAGTCCGCCCGCGCGGTATTGACGCGCCGGCAGGCGGCAGTCGACGAGCGCGAGCGCGAGCTGGCCGCGCACCGCGACGCATGGTCCGACCTCGCGACGACGGCCGGCGTGCCCGGCATGCCGCTGGCAGCGATGGGCGACTGGCTCGCGAAGCGCGACGTGGTGTTTGCCGCGCAGCTCGAGCTTGACCGCCAGCGCCGCGAATTCGAGACGATCCGCGAAGCACGGGCCGGCGCGGAGGCTACGTTGCGTACGGCGCTGCGCCTGGTTTCGCGCGGCAGCGACGCCGACGGGCTGGCGGCGCTCATCGCGATCGCCGAGACGTTCGTGCAATCGGCTGAAAAGACGCTCGCGCAGAAGGACAGCCTGGAGGACCGCGCGCGCGAAGCCGAACGCGGCTGCGCGACGGCCCGTTCACGCGCCGGCCAGGCCCAGGCGGCCTACGATGCGTGGCAAGCGCAATGGCGCGATGCGCTCGCCGACGCGAAGCTGTCAGCGAATGCGGTGACGCTGGCCGCAGCGGAAGGGGCGCTCGGGCTCGCGAATGCGGTGACGGCCGAACTGGCCGGCGCCGATGCGCCGCGCAACCGGATGGCCGCGATCCGTGCTGAGCTGGCCGCGCTCGAGGCCGGCGCACGGCGGCTCGCTGATGCGCTGGAGCCAGCATGGCTGGCGAGCGGCGACTGGCTGGACGTTGCGCGCCGGTTGACGATGCGCGTGGCGGCCGCACGGGAAACCGCGCGCGCGATCGATCGCGCCGACGAGGCGGTGCGGCAGGCCGACGGCAAAGTCGCCGATGCGGCCGCCGCGGTGGCGGGTGCGGATGCACGCATTCAGCCGTTGCTGCAACTGGCCGGCGTTGCGTCGATCGATGCGGCGCTGCCGCTGGCCGAGCGATCGGATCGGCAGCGCCAGCTTCGGCAGGCTGTCGATGCCGCGAAGGAGGCGCTGGTGCGCGATGGCGACGGGTTGTCCCAGGCGGCCGTCGAGGCCGAGGTCGCGGAACAGGACATCGCAGACGTGCCCGCGCATCTCGAAGCAGTGAAGCAGTCGCTCGGCGACGTCGGCAAGCGCCTGAACACGCTCGCGCAGCAACAGGTCGTCGCCCAGCAGGCATTCGGTGCGATCGACGGCCAGGCGAGCGCGGCCGTGGCCGAGGCGAAGCGGCAGGAAGCGCTGGCCGCGATGGGTGACGCGGCCGAACAGTATCTGGAAGCTGCGACGGCGAGCCGTCTGCTGAAGTGGGCGACCGATCGCTATCGCGACCAGAAGCAGGGGCCGATGCTGCGCCGGGCCGGCGAGATTTTCGCGGGGCTCACGCTCGGCGAATTTTCGCGGTTGACCGTCGACACCGAACGGACGCCGCCCGCGCTGTACGCGCGGCGCACGAAGGGCACGTCGGTCGAGGTGGCCGGCCTGAGCGAAGGCACGCGCGACCAGTTGTTCCTCGCGCTGCGGATCGCGGCGCTCGAACTGCAGCTCGCCAGCCGGACCGCTCTGCCGTTCGTTGCCGACGATCTGTTCATCAACTTCGACGATGCGCGTGCGAAGGCGGGGCTCGAGGCGCTGCGCGATCTGTCGACGCGAACCCAGGTGCTGTTCCTGACGCACCACGATCACCTGCTGCCGCTCGTGCGGGACGTGTTCGGCGCGCAGGTCAACGTGGTCGCGCTGCAGCGCGAGGTAGCCGGCGCATGACACGGGGCGGCCCGATGGTCCCGATACTTGGGAATGGTCATCGCGTGCAGGTAGTATGTGCGGTTTCGAAACGGACGTGACCGGTTCTGTCGGCCGCAGTCCGGCCACACGAGGGATCAATATGAACAAGCTGGTAGCTGCCATCGCATTCGCGGCGGACAAGCATCGCAATCAGCGGCGCAAGGATGACGAGGCATCGCCGTACATCAACCATCCGATCGCGCTGGCCGATGTGCTGGCCAACGAAGCCGGCATCGAGGACGAACGCGTGATCGTCGCGGCCGTGTTGCACGACACGATCGAGGATACGGAGACAACCGAGCAGGAACTGCTGCGGCTGTTCGGCAAGGACGTCGCGGACATCGTGATGGAAGTCACCGACGACAAGTCGTTGCCGAAGGACGAGCGCAAGCGCCTTCAGGTCGAGCATGCGGCGAACATCAGCCGGCGCGCGAAGCTCGTGAAGCTGGCCGACAAGATCTGCAACCTGCGCGACATCACGCGGCATCCGCCCGCGGACTGGCCGCTCGAGCGCAAGCAGGCGTACTTCGACTGGGCGAAGTCGGTCGTCGACCGGATGCGCGGCGTGCATCCCGGCCTGGAAGGAATCTTCGATGCCGCGTACGACGCGCGGCCGGCGGACTGACGCGCAGCCATGCAGGCGGCCCGATCCCGATCCGTCGCGTGGTCATCGCCTGCGGTGGCGGGCGTCGACGTCGGCGGCGACAAGAAGCAATGCGATCTCGTGATCCTGCGCGGCTCGACGATCGTCTGCCGCGAGGCGCGGATCGCGCCCGAAGCGCTGCCTGCGCTGTGTATCGAGCATGACGTGGTGGCCGTCGGCGTCGATGCGCCGAGCCTGTGGTGGACGGGAAGCGGACGCCGCGCGGCCGAGCAGGCGCTCGCGCTTGAACGGATCTCGTGTTTCCCGACGCCATCGCGCGAGCAGGCCGTGGCCAGCACGTCGGGCTTCTTCGACTGGATGTTCATGGGAGAGCGCGTCTACCGCGCGCTGGCTGAGGCCTATCCGCTGCTGACCGACGCACGCTATGCCGGCGGGCGCGTGAGCTTCGAGACTTATCCGTACGCGATTACCTGCGCGATGCTTGGCAAGGCGATCGCGTCGGCGAAGCAGAAACGCAACCAGCGCAGGCAATTGCTGACCAAACTCGGGATCGACGTGTCGACACTGCGATCGGTCGACGCGCGGGACGCGACGTTGTGCGCATTGACCGCGCAATACGTGATCGACGGAAATGCGCACGCGTATGGCGATGCGGCGGGCGGGTACATCCGTGTGCCGATCGTCGGCGAGACGATCGTGCTCGAAACGCTCTAGTCACTCACGGGCCGCGGTTGGCTGTTACCCGTGAATCCGTGACGGCAAGGTGAGCTTTTGCGGGGGACGTATCTGATCGTCGACGTCAAGGTGCCGAGCAGTGACAGGCCGGTCGGCATGTGCGAAGCCGGTGGCATGCGCAATCTGTTTAGTCGATGCGCCGTGCGCCTCCCGGCCGTGCTGCTCAGTCTTCGAGAATGGACTTCGGCACGCTGGAGAGATCGCAGGCAGCCGCGTGCTCGAAATAGCCTTGCGCATCGTCGATCATCACGACCGCGACGTCGATCAGCTCGTCGAGTCGCTGCAGCAGCGATTCGCGCCACTCGATGTCCTCATCGCGCTCGGGCGTCTTGTCGAGCTGCTCGATGATCGAGTCGGCCGTTTGCAGGAACGGGATCGCCTGTTGATAGTTTTCGATCGAGACCATCGCTGCGTTGCGCGCGCCGACGAGTCGTTCACGATGCTCATCCGCCAATTCGGACACGCCGCTGATGCGCGGCAGGACATCCGAGATGCGTTGCAGGAGCGGTGGGACCCGTTCTTCGAGCATGACGGCGCGCTCGCGCAGCGCGGCGTATTCATCGCGGAGATTGGCGTCGCCGGATTGAGTGGTGCTGTCCATCGTCGGTATGAGAGGGTTGTTCGATCGCGGCATGATACTCGACGGCGTGCGCCCCCTTTGTTTGATCCGCAGCCGAGTGACCGGCGTGAGGCAAATGCGGGCGTGCTCGAACAGCGGATGTTGTCGCCCCACCGGTATAGGAGTTAAGAAGGACTCGCCCTGAATCTGTCGCGGACTCTCCGCGCTGAGGTAATGTAGAGCGCCCCACCCCCAAGCCCCCGTGCGCGTTAGCGCACGGGGGCTTTTTCAAAATATTTTCACAAAGGGGGTTGCGCAGACCGGGGCAGGTGCATAGAATCACGCCTCTTTCGCGCTAACGGAAACGCAGCGCGGAGGAAGAAGGGAAGCGGTGCGATGGAGGGTCGGTTGTCGAGCCCCGGCGCACACGAAGTTGAACCCAGTCGTCGCAACGAAGCAGTTCAAAAAGTTGTTGACTGACTGAAAAAGACGGTTCATAATCTCGCTTCTCTGCTGCTGAAAACGCAGCGCTGCTGAGAAACTTCAGGTTTCTCGCAGAAATGCTCTTTAAAAATTAACAGCCGATAAGTGTGGGCGCTTGATGGAAGCGAGCTGATCTTCGGATCAGATAGCGAAAGTATCAAGAGTCTCACACTAAAGTAAGTCAGGTTTATGAAGTGATTCATATTCCTGTCAGCTTTGAGTGAGCGACCGGTTCGAAAGAACCGAAAACAGTAACAGGTTTAAACTGAAGAGTTTGATCCTGGCTCAGATTGAACGCTGGCGGCATGCCTTACACATGCAAGTCGAACGGCAGCACGGGTGCTTGCACCTGGTGGCGAGTGGCGA
>Ga0209672_100083_pt1 | contig 135473 bp, 129 predicted proteins | sample AraplaCol_mMS_r2_FD_184273 | JGI IMG/M metagenome (GOLD analysis project Ga0209672, IMG submission 184273) | Arabidopsis root microbial communities from North Carolina, USA - plate scrape CL_Col_mMS_r2 (SPAdes) (version 2) | ecosystem: Host-associated > Plants > Roots > Endosphere | place: USA... | reverse complement strand
GCGGTAATCTCAATTTCGAGAGGAGAAATATGAATAAACTTTCAAAGCTCGCGTTCATTGCAGCTACCGCAGTTATGGCTGCATCCGCTTCGGCACAGTCGGTGCCGGCGTCGCGTCAAGCCGTCAACGACAACTGGGTGAACGGCACGGGCGAATGGGTGTGGATGAACGGCACGAACGAGCTCTGCTGGCGTGACGCGTTCTGGACGCCGGCCACCGCCAACGCGAAGTGCGATGGCGCACTGGTCGCCCAGGCACCGCAGCCGCCGGTCGCTCCGGTTGCTCCGGCCATCACGAGCCAGAAGATCACGTACCAAGCCGACGCACTGTTCGACTTCGACAAGGCAACGCTCAAGCCGCTGGGCAAGCAAAAGCTGGACGAACTGGCTTCGAAGATCCAGGGCATGAACACGGAAGTGGTCGTCGCTACGGGCTACACGGACCGCATCGGTTCGGACAAGTACAACGACCGTCTGTCGCTGCGCCGCGCGCAAGCTGTCAAGTCGTACCTGGTCAGCAAGGGTGTCCCGGCCAACAAGATCTACACGGAAGGCAAGGGCAAGCGCAACCCGGTCACGACCGGCTGCAACCAGAAGAACCGCAAGCAACTGATCGCCTGCCTCGCACCGGACCGCCGCGTGGAAGTCGAAGTGGTCGGTACGCAAGAAGTTCAGAAGACGACCGTTCCGGCGCAGTAAGCCGCGGTTTTCGACTGCTTCAAAGCCCCGCTCCGGCGGGGCTTTTTCTTTGACGCCCGCCCAGGCGCTCGCTGGCCTCGTTGTGCGCCCCCTTATATACTCGGGGCTGACGTACCGACGCACCGCCCTCCTTCCGTAGCCCGTTTGCCGACATGACCAACGCCGATCCGCACGAACTCCAGAAATTCAGCGACCTCGCCCATCGGTGGTGGGACCCGAATGCCGAATTCAAGCCCTTGCACGACCTGAATCCGGTCCGGCTCGGCTGGATCGATTCGCATGCGCACCTCGCCGGCAAGCGCGCACTCGATATCGGCTGCGGCGGCGGCATCCTGTCCGAATCAATGGCCGGGCTCGGCGCCCAGGTGAAAGGCATCGACCTGTCGACCGAAGCGCTCGGCGTCGCCGACCTGCACAGCCTCGAAAGCGGCATCACGGTCGACTACGAGGCGATCGCCGCCGAAGCGATCGCCGAACGCGAGCCGGGCACTTACGACGTTGTCACCTGCATGGAGATGCTCGAGCACGTGCCTTCGCCGGCCGGCGTCGTCGCCGCGTGCGCGACGCTCGTGAAGCCGGGCGGCTGGGTGTTCTTCTCCACGCTGAACCGCAACCTGAAGTCCTACCTGTTCGCGGTAATCGGCGCTGAGTACATCGCGCAGATGCTGCCGAAGGGCACCCACGACTACGCGCGCTTCATCCGCCCGTCGGAACTGGCGAGCTTCGTGCGCGGGACCGATCTGCACATCGTGGAGATCAAGGGTATTACATATCACCCGATCGGCAAGCGCTTCGCGCTGTCGAATGACACCGACATCAACTATCTCGTCGCGTGCCGCCGAGGCGCGTGACCCTCCGACCGGCATGACGATTCCCCTTTCGACCGAGCGGCCCGCATTCGACGCGCCGCGCCTGCTGCACTGCGATGCCGTGCTGTTCGACCTCGACGGCACGCTCGCCGACACGGCGCCCGATCTCGCCGCGGCAGTCCACAAGATGCAGCGCGTGCGCGGCCTGCCCGAAACGTCGCTCGACGTGCTGCGGCCGCTGGCATCGGCCGGTGCGCGGGGCCTGCTCGGCGGCGCATTCGGAATCGATCCGCATTCGCCCGGCTACGATGCGATGCGCGACGAGTTCCTGACCAATTACGCGACCGACATCTGCGTGCACACAGTGCTGTTCCCCGGCATCGGCGACGTGCTCGACGAACTCGATGGACGCGGCGTGCGCTGGGGCATCGTCACGAACAAGGCGATGCGTCTCACCGCGCCGCTCGCCGACCTGCTCGGCCTCGCGCCGCGCGCGGCCTGCATCGTCGGGGGCGACACAACGCCGCACTCGAAACCGCATCCGGCCCCGCTGTTGCATGCGGCGGAACAAATGACGCTCGCGCCGGAGCGCATCGTCTACGTCGGCGACGATCTTCGCGACATCCAGGCTGGCAGCGCGGCGGGGATGGCGACGGTCGCGGCCGCGTACGGCTACTGCGGTGAGGGCGTCGCGCCGGCTGATTGGCAGGCGCAGCATCTCGTCGGCACGACGCAGGAACTGCGCGAACTGCTGCGCCATGTTGGGCTATAATGGTGAATCTTATCCGCGGGGGCGACCTGGTTTCGACAGGGGTTGTGAAGCGGCTAGGGCATGTCGAGGACCCGTCACCTCGTTAATCAATGGGAAAATCGTAACTGCAAACGACGATACGTTCGCACTGGCAGCCTAAGGGCCGCCGTCCTCTGCCTAGTTCACTGACGGGCTAGTGTCGCAAGACCGGTAGCAATACCGCCAGAGGTCATTTACGTCAGTTAAGCCCTGTCGGCGTCGCGACGCCAGGGTCGAAAATCTAGCGAATCGCCGTAGTGCAGCGTGTTCGTCCGCGTCGCTGCGGTTAAATCAAATGACTGAACTAAACATGTAGAACTAGTCGTGGAGCGCTTCTGGACGCGGGTTCGATTCCCGCCGCCTCCACCAAATTTCGCGCTTGACGCACGAACCCCGCACGACGCGAGTCTGCGGGGTTTTTTGTTGCCGGGGAAGCCGAACGTCCCGTGCCTTCCGAAAAAGCGCCCAGCCCCGGACGGGCCGGGCGGAATGCCGCCAGCATTCCGACGGCAGGAGGTGACGGATGTTCGGCGTCGCCCGCACGGTGATCGACCGCGGCGGACGGCACCCTGCCCGGCACGCGACGCGTCATCGCACGCGCAGCACGGCCTCACCGGGCGATGAGCAGCTTAGCTGCCGCGATACAGCGACTTCATTTCTTCTGCACTGGCCGGACGCACGCCGATCGCACGCGAACCCGCTGCCGATGCGCCTTGCACCTGCGCGCCATAACCGCTGGCGTCGGCGCCTTGCGCCTGGGCGAGCGCGCTGCGCTGTTGCTCTGCGACACGCGCCGTGGCGGCCTGGATCGCTTCCGGATAATGCGGATCTTCGCCGCGGGCGGTGTTGTAACCGGCCTGCTGGAGCTGAACCAGTTCGGCACGAACCTGTGCGCGGGTGAGTGCCGAGCCGGACTGCGCGAACGACACGACCGGGGCAACGAGAGCAGCAGCAACGACAACGGCTTGAACGAGCGACTTCATGATGACCTACCTCCAGATTTGTCTGATTTCGCGGTGAACACCCGTTCATCGCTGACAAACCGAAGTTTATGTAGGCGCGTGCTTAAGAATAAGGCAGGTTTCAGGAAGACATCCTTCCCGAAACAAGGGTTAACCCTAAGATGGTATGGATCCGGTCCAGCCCCGCACGATCACACTATGCGAGGCCGAACCACAAAGCATAAGCCCCGCCGGGCAGCACACCCTGCGGGGCTCCAAAGGAACCGCGCGGCATCGGCGCGGTTCGGACAAACGATCGCGGCGTCGACAACCCGGCGCGTCAGCGCCTGCTTATTGTGTGTCCATCGGACACTTCAGGTTGCAGCCGTTCGGGTCCCCCAAATCGCCCTTGCGGCGCAATGCCGACTTCTTGCCGTTCTGGTATTTCTGCGACGGCGCCGACGCCGCGAACGGCATCTGCGGATGCTCGTTCAGGCGGAACTGGTCGCTCAGGATCCCGCCGGGCAGGCCTGGTGAATTCTGCGCAAGCGCCAACGGCGAAACGGCAACAAGAAGCCCTGCGGTCAACGCTGCCGCGGAGAAAGGAACGGATAGTTTCATGGCGGGATGACGCCTGAACGGCGTGCTTGTTGGAACGTTGATCAAGCGGCAAGCGTAGCGCAAATCCCTCGCTGCTGCAGCGCGGTTCGCGCGCGTCCCCGTTACCGTACATTGCCGCCCGGCATACCGCCCCCGACGATACCGGCGAATCCGTCCGCGACGCCGGTCAGCGTCCCGCACGCGGACGGATCGTAGCCGTCGAGATGCGCGACGCGGTCGACGAAGCGCGCATCGCGCAGCAAGGCGAGCACGCCGGCGAGCGGTCGCGAGTCGAGCTGCGCGCGTTCGCACGCAAAGTAATAGTCCTCGTCGACGACCGGGATGAAATCGAGCCCGAAGTGATGGGCGGCCGGCTCGACGCCGAAGCCGAGATCGGCCATCCCGCTCGCGACGAACGCGGCGATCGCCGAGTGCGTGAGTTCGGCCGACGCATAGCCGTCGATACGCTCGGGATCGATGCCGATCGCGCGCAATGCAAGATCGAGCAGCATGCGCGTGCCCGACCCCGGCTGCCGGTTGACGAAGCGGATGTCGTTGCGGGCGAGATCGGCGAGCCCGCTGACCTGCTTCGGGTTGCCGCGCGGCACGAACAGCCCCTGCTGGCGACGCGTCAGATGAATCAGCACGTGACGGGTGTCGTCGAGCCACGGCCGGTAGATCTGCGCGCACTGTTCGCGGAACGCGCCGCGTGGCAGATGAAAACCGGCCAGCTCGCATTCACCGCGCGCGAGCGCCTGCACGGCTTCGACGCTCTCGCGATACTTGATGTCGACGGCTGCCTGCGCGTCGACAAGCGCGGAGACGAGCGTCGCAACCGCGTAGCCGTGCGATGCATGGATGCGCACGGCGCCGTCGCGCTGCGCGAGCCGCCGGTTCAGGTCGCTCGCCACCTCGGCTGCCAGCGCGCGCAGGTTCCCGTCGAGACGGTTTCGCGCGAGCCGCTGCGCGTCGACGACCGCCTGCCCCAACTCCGACAGCGTCGATCCCTTGCCGCGTGCCGTCTCGATCAACTCGCCGCCGACGCACGCCTCAAGCGCCCGCAGCATGCCCCACGCGTGCCGATACGACAGACCTTTCGCCTGCGCGGCCTGCGCGATGCTGCCCGTATCGGCCACGAGCTCCAGCAACGGGGCGACGTCCGACAGGCTCGCCGTCCGGCCCTCCGTGTCGCGTACGGTCAGATACGCGTCGCATTCGATTCGAATCAATTATGTACTCCGATTTCCTATTGCGACTGCGAAATCTTCCGCTTATCGTTGCTTAAAATCAATCAGGACGAAGTCCCGATGTGCACTATATGAATTGACGGCACATATGAGACTTTGGAGGAGCATAACCGATGTCCCCGAATTCCCCTGCGCCCGACGCGCTCGTCGAGCGCCACGCGCGTGCCGGCCGCTCGCTCGTCGCGATCCTGCATGCGATCCAGGACGATGCAGGCTACGTGCCGGCAGGCTGCGTCGCGCCGCTCGCGAAGGCGCTGAATCTGTCGCGCGCCGAAGTGCACGGCGTGCTCACCTACTATCACCACTTCCGCACCGCGCCGCCCGCGCGCGTGACGATCCAGATGTGCCGCGCCGAGGCGTGCCGCAGCATGGGCTGCGAAGCGCTGGCCGCGCACGCGGAAGCGCGCACGGGTTGTCGATTCGACGCGGCGCACGGCGATGGCGCCGACGCGCACGCGCCGGACGACGTCGCGCTCGAATCGGTCTACTGCCTCGGGCTGTGCGCGCAATCGCCGTCGATGACGGTCAACGGCGTGTTGCACGCAAAGGTCACGCCGGAGAAGTTCGACGCCCTGCTCGCCGACGCGACCGCGCACACTTCGGAGGCAGCATGACGACCCGCATCTACGTTCCGCGCGACTCGTCAGCGCTGGCGCTCGGCGCCGACGCGCTCGCCGCCGCGATCGTTGCGGAAGCCGAGCGGCGCGGCGTCGCGATCGAACTGATCCGCAACGGCTCGCGTGGGCTGCTGTGGCTCGAGCCGCTCGTCGAGGTCGGCACGGCCGCCGGTCGCGTCGGCTACGCGAACCTGTCAGCCGCAGACGTGCCCGCCCTGTTCGACGCGAACTGGCTCGACGGCGGCGCGCATCCGAGCGGCGTCGGCGTAGTCGACGCCCTGCCCTATCTCGCGCGCCAGCAGCGCCTCACGTTCGCGCGCATCGGCCTGACCGATCCACTGTCGATCGACGATTACTTGAAGCACGACGGCCTCGCCGGCCTGAAGAACGCGCTCACGCTCGACGGCGGCGCCGCGTGCGAATTGCTGATCGAATCGGGGCTGCGCGGCCGCGGCGGCGCAGCCTTCCCGGCCGGCATCAAGTGGCGCACCGTCCGGCAGGCCAGCGCGACGCAAAAATACATCGTCTGCAACGCGGACGAAGGCGATTCGGGCACGTTCTCCGATCGCCTGATCATGGAAAGCGATCCGTACTGCCTGATCGAAGGGATGATCATCGCGGGCATCGCGACGGGCGCGACGCTCGGCTACATCTACGTGCGCAGTGAATACCCGCACGCGATCGCGGCACTGGAAACCGCGCTCGAGCGCGCCCGTGAAGCCGGCTGGCTCGGCGAACGCGTGCTCGGCTCCGCGCATGCGTTCGACCTGCACGTCGCGAAGGGTGCAGGCTCCTACGTGTGCGGCGAGGAAACGGCGCTGCTCGAATCGCTCGAAGGCAAGCGCGGCGTCGTGCGCGCGAAGCCGCCGCTGCCCGCGCTCGCCGGCCTGTTCGGCCAGCCGACCGTGATCAACAACGTGATCACGCTCGCGACCGCGCCGGTGATCTTCGCGCGCGGCGCCGCGTTCTATCGCGACTACGGGATGGGTCGCTCGCGCGGCACGCTGCCGTTCCAGCTCGCGGGCAACATCCGCTACGGCGGGCTCGTGGAGCTCGCGTTCGGCGTCACGCTGCGCGAGCTGCTGTTCGACTACGGCGGCGGCACGGCAAGCGGCCGGCCCGCGCGCGCCGCCCAGGTCGGCGGCCCGCTCGGCACCTATCTGCCCGATCACCAGTGGGACGTGCCGCTCGACTACGAGGCGTACACGGCAATCGGCGCGGTCGTTGGCCACGGCGGCATCGTGCTGCACGACGACACGTCGAATCTCGCGGAGCTCGCCGAATACGCGATGAAGTTCTGCGCGATCGAATCGTGCGGCAAGTGCACGCCGTGCCGGATCGGATCGATGCGCGGCGTCGAGACGATCGCACGCATTCGCCAGGGCGATAAGTCGGAGCGACAGGTCACGCTACTGCGCGACCTGTGCGACACGATGCTCGCCGGCTCGCTGTGCGCGATGGGCGGGATGACGCCTTACCCGGTGCTGTCCGCGCTCGACCATTTCCCCGAAGATTTCGGGCTCGCCGCCGGCAAGCAAGCCGCGTCGGGTCCGGTCAAGGCTGCGGCCTGACCCAGAAGGAGCCCTGAATGTCCCTCGACACGAACAACGTCCGCCAAGGCGGCTGCGGCTCGGGCCAATGCGCGTGCAAGAGCGCCGCCCAGGCGCGCGTGCGCGATCCGTTCGACGAAACCGACTACGGCACGCCGCAACGGCATGCCGATACCGACGTCACGCTCGAAATCGACGGCCAGCCGGTGACGGTGCCGGCCGGCACGTCGGTGATGCGCGCCGCGATCGAAGCCGGCGTCAACGTGCCCAAGCTTTGCGCGACCGATTCGCTCGAACCGTTCGGATCGTGCCGCCTGTGCCTGGTCGAAATCGAGGGCCGGCGCGGCTATCCGGCATCGTGCACGACGCCCGCCGAAGCCGGGATGAAGGTGCGCACGCAGTCGGACCGGCTGCAGTCGCTGCGCCGCAACGTGATGGAGCTGTACATCTCCGACCACCCGCTCGACTGCCTCACCTGCCCCGCCAACGGCAACTGCGAGCTGCAGGACATGGCGGGCGTGGTCGGGCTGCGCGAAGTGCGCTACGGTTTCGACGGCGCGAATCACCTGCGCGAGCAGAAGGACGAATCGAATCCGTATTTCACGTACGATCCGTCGAAGTGCATCGTCTGCAACCGCTGCGTGCGCGCATGCGAGGAAACGCAAGGCACGTTCGCGCTGACGATCGCCGCGCGCGGTTTCGAATCGCGCGTCGCCGCCGGCGAAAGCGAATCGTTCATGGAATCGGAATGCGTATCGTGCGGCGCCTGCGTCGCCGCGTGTCCGACCGCCACGCTGCAGGAGAAGTCCGTCATCCAGTTCGGCCAGGCCGAGCACTCGGTCGTCACGACCTGCGCGTACTGCGGCGTCGGCTGCTCGCTCAAGGCCGAGATGAAGGGCACGCAGGTCGTGCGCATGACGCCGCACAAGAACGGCCTCGCGAACGAAGGTCATGCGTGCGTGAAGGGCCGCTTCGCGTGGGGCTACGCAACGCACAAGGACCGCATCACGAAACCGATGATCCGCGAGAAGATCACCGACCCGTGGCGCGAAGTCAGCTGGGAAGAAGCGCTCACGTACGCGGCGACGCAATTCCGCAAGCTGCAGCAGAAATACGGCCGCGATTCGATCGGCGGCATCACGTCGTCGCGCTGCACGAACGAGGAAACCTACCTCGTGCAGAAGCTGGTACGCGCCGCGTTCGGGAACAACAACGTCGATACCTGCGCACGCGTGTGCCACTCGCCGACCGGCTATGGCCTGAAGGCAACGCTCGGCGAATCGGCCGGTACGCAGACCTTCGCGTCGATCGGCCAGGCTGACGTGATCGTCGTGATGGGCGCGAACCCGACTGACGGCCACCCTGTGTTCGGCTCGCGCATGAAGCGACGCATCCGCGAAGGCGCGAAGCTGATCGTGATCGACCCGCGCCGCATCGACGTGGTCGACGGCCCGCACGTGAAGGCCACGCACCACCTGCAGCTGCGCCCCGGCACCAACGTCGCGATGGTCAACGCGCTCGCGCACGTGATCGTCACCGAAGGGCTCGTCGCCGAGGCATTCGTCGCCGAACGCTGCGACACGCGCGCGTTCGAGCAATGGCGCGACTTCGTGTCGCGCGCCGACAACTCGCCCGAGGCCACCGCGGACGTGACGGGCGTACCGGCCGAACTGGTGCGCGAGGCCGCACGCCTCTATGCAACCGGCGGCAACGCCGCGATCTACTACGGCCTCGGCGTGACCGAACACGCGCAAGGCTCGACGACGGTGATGGGCATCGCGAACCTCGCGATGGCGACTGGCAACATCGGTCGCGAAGGCGTCGGCGTCAATCCGCTGCGCGGCCAGAACAACGTGCAAGGCTCGTGCGACATGGGTTCGTTCCCGCACGAGCTGCCCGGCTACCGGCACATCAGCGACGCAATCGTGCGCAGCCAGTTCGAGGAAGCATGGTCGGCCACGCTGCAACCGGAACCGGGGCTGCGCATCCCGAACATGTTCGACGCGGCGCTCGACGGCAGCTTCAAGGGGCTTTACTGCCAGGGCGAGGACATCGTCCAGTCGGACCCGAACACGCAGCACGTCGCGGCCGCGCTGTCGTCGATGGAATGCATCGTCGTGCAGGACATCTTCCTGAACGAAACCGCGAAATACGCGCACGTGCTGCTGCCGGGTTCGACGTTCCTCGAGAAGGACGGCACGTTTACGAACGCGGAGCGCCGCATCTCTCGCGTACGCAAGGTGATGCCGCCGCTCGCGGGTTACGCCGACTGGGAAGTGACGCTGCTGCTGTCGCAGGCGCTCGGCTACGACATGCACTACACGCATCCGTCGGAAATCATGGACGAGATCGCGCGGCTCACGCCGACCTTCTCGGGCGTGTCGTACAAGAAGCTCGACGCGCTCGGCAGCATCCAGTGGCCGTGCAACGAAGATGCACCGGACGGCACGCCGACGATGCATATCGACGCGTTTGTGCGCGGCAAGGGCCGGTTCGTGATTACGCAGTTCATTCCGACGCCGGAAAAGGTCACGCAGCGCTATCCGCTGATCCTGACCACGGGCCGCATCCTGTCGCAATACAACGTCGGCGCGCAGACGCGCCGGACCGAGAACGTCCGGTGGCACGAAGAGGATCGCCTCGAGATTCATCCGCACGATGCGGAGGATCGCGGGATTCGGACCGGCGACTGGGTCGGCATCGAATCGCGGGCCGGCCAGACGGTACTGCGCGCGCTCGTATCCGACCGCATGCAGCCGGGTGTCGTGTACACGACGTTCCACTTCCCCGAGTCGGGCGCGAACGTGATCACGACGGACAGCTCCGACTGGGCCACGAACTGCCCGGAATACAAGGTCACGGCCGTGCAGGTCATGCCGGTTGCGCAGCCGTCGGACTGGCAGCGCGCGTATGCACGTTTCAACTCGGAGCAGCTCGACCTGCTCGAGCGCCGCGCCGCCACGCCGGCTGCCGCGACGACGGGCAAGTGAGGACGCGATGAACAACGGACACCTGATCGACATGGCCAACCAGATCGGCGCGTTCTTCGAATCGATGCCCGATCGCGAAGAAGCGCTGGCCGGAATCGCAGATCACATCCGGCGCTTCTGGGAACCGCGGATGCGGCGCGCGCTACTCGCCGCGCTAGACGATCCGTCGAGCGAAGCCGCGCAACGCGCCGCACCGATCGTGCGCGACGCGATCGCCGCGCACCGCGCATCGCTCGTGCCGGCCGCGGCCACCGCCTGAGCGCCGCGCTACGCGGGCACCGGCATGCCCGCGAACCAGCTTTCGCAATGGCGCAGCAGCGCGTTCGCGTCGGTGGCGGTACGGCCGCGCACCGCGATGTAGCCATCGGGACGCAGCAGGTAGAACGACGGCCTCGAACGGCCGTATACCTGCGCGAGCCCATCGTCGCCGTCGCTTTCGGCATCGGCGACGCGCCACGTTCGCACGGCACCTGGCATGATCCGCTCCAGCCCCTGCGCAAGCGCCTGCGCGTCCGCAGGCATCGGCGGCACGTCGCCCGTGTCGGCACTTGCCGGCTCCTCGAGCAGCAGCAGCGTAAAGCTCGCCGGATCATGCAGGTCGTATAGTCTCGCGGTGCCGGGCGCCTGGCCGAGCGGCCCGTCGACGACGTGCACGAGCGCGTCGGGCGCACGCTCGCCCGCGCGCGGCCCGCCATCGAGCACGCGTTCGAGCGTGAGCGGGCTTTTCCGGTATTGCACGCCGAGCTCGCTGACAGTGCGGCGCACCGCGTCGCGCACCGGCCCGAACGACGCCAGCAGCGGCACGACATGATCGCGCAGCAGCTTCATCGCACCGTGGTCGGCTTCGACGATCTGCGTGATGAAACCGGTCTGCCGCAATACGTCACGCTCGATCGGATGGCGCTCCGCGTGATACGTGTCGAGCAGCCGCTCCGGCGTGCCTGCGCAAAGCACGCGCGCGAGCTTCCAGCCGAGATTGAACGCTTCCTGGATACCCGTGTTCATGCCCTGCGCGCCCGCCGGGCTGTGAACGTGCGCGGCGTCGCCCGCGAAGAACACGCGCCCGTGACGCAGCCGGTCGACCATCCGGCTATGCAGGCGGAAATACGCCGACCACGCGAGATCGCTCGGCGCGATTGACGCGCCGACGCGAGCGCGCACGATCGCCTCGCATTCGTCGAGCGTCGGGGGGGTGGCCGGCGCATCGGGCGATGCATCGCCGCCGGGCGGCCGGTCGGCGACGAGCCGGTAGCGGCCGCCGCCCATCGGAAACAGCCCCGCGATGCCGTCCGGCGTCGTGAAGAGGTGGATCTCCTCGTCCGGCCAGTCGGGTATCGCCGAGAAATCGGCGAGCAGGAAGGTCTGCTCGAACGCATGCCCGGCGAAGCCCAGGCCGAGCAGATGGCGCACCGTGCTGTGCGCGCCGTCGGCGGCGATCAGGTACGACGGTGCGAACGCCTCTTCACGACCGTCGGCGCCGCGGATCGTCACGTCGAGCGACGTACCGCCCGCGTCGCACGCGGTCAACGTGACGCCGCGTTCGACCGTCACACCGAACCCGGCCAGGTGCTCGGCGAGCAGCCGCTCGGTGATGCTCTGGTCGAGAAACAGCAAATACGGATAGCGCGTTTGCAGCGGATCGAAATCGAGCCGCGCGATCACGCGGCCGTCCGCGTGCAGTACGGCCGCATGCGCACGATGGCCCAACGCGAGAAATGGTTCGACCGCGCGATGCTGCTCCAGCAGTTCGAGCGTGCGCGCCTGGATGCCGATCGCGCGCGAATACGGTGCGGGCGCGGCGAGCCGGTCGATGATGCGCACCGGCACGCGGGCACGCGCGAGCGCCATCGCGGCGGCAAGGCCAGTCGGGCCCGCGCCGACGATCAGCACGGGCGGGATATCGAGCGGTGTGTCAGCCATGAGAACCTCGATGACACGCGATTGTGCAAGTCTACGCCGCTCCGCGTGACGGGGCCATATGCCAATCGGCCGATCTGGGGTGCCCCCGCGCAGTGTGGGAAAATACGCGCTTTCCGTCAGTTTTCGCGTCATGGATTCCGCATTCGACCGAGCGTATGCCGCGCACCGCGCGGGCCACCTCGCCGAGGCCGAGCACGGCTATCGCACCGCACTCGCCACCAATCCCGCCGACGCCGACGCACTGCATCTGTTCGGCGTGCTGCGGCATCAGCAGGGCCAGCATGCCGAGGCGGCCGATCTCGTCGGGCGTGCGGTCGAGCTGCGCCCGAACGATGCCGCGCTGCAGCTCAATCTCGGCAACGCGCTGAAGGCGCTCGGCCGACTCGACGAAGCGATCGACCGCTTTCGCAACGCGCTGACGCTCGCGCCCGAATTTCCGCTCGCGCACTACAACCTCGGCAACGCGTATGCGGCGCTGCAGCGCCACGAGGATGCCGTCGATGCGTTCGGCCGCGCACTTCGGCTCACGCCCGACGACGCATCGATCAACAACAACCTCGGCAACGCGCTGAATGCCCTCGGCCGTCACGACGACGCGCTCGCCGCATTCCATCGCGCCCTCGAGCTGCGGCCCGGGCATGCCGGTGCGCACAACAATCTCGCGATGGCCCTGAACGCGATGGGCCGGACCGACGACGCGATCGCGCACTTCCAGGCGGCGATCGCCGCGCAGCCCCGCTTCGTCGCCGCGCATTTCAATCTCGGCAACACGCTCGAGGCGGTCGGCCGTCACGGCGAAGCCGCCGCCGCATTCGAAGCCGCGCTCGCGCTGCACCCGCCGTTCCCACTCGCCCTTTTCGGGCTCGCGAACGCGCTGTGCGCGCAGGCACGCCAGCGCGAAGCGCTGCCCTACTACGAACGGGCGGTCGGCCTCGATCCGTCGTTCAGTCTCGCGTGGCTGAACCTCGGCAACGCACATCACGCACTCGGCGCGCACGAGATGGCGCTGCGCGCGTTCGACCAGGCGCTGCGCGTCGCTCCCGACCTCAAACTCGCGCACCTGCATCGCGCCGTCACGCTGCTTACGCTGGGCGACTTCACCCGCGGCCTGCCCGCATACGAAGCGCGTCACGACACGCCGGGCGCAACGCCGCTCGGCACGCTGCCGCGCTGGCAAGGCGAGCCGATTGCGTCGCGCACGCTGCTGATCCGCGCGGAACAGGGCTTCGGCGACACGCTGCAGTTCGTCCGCTTCGTGCCGCTCGCGCGCGCACGCTGCGCGCGCGTCGTGCTCGAAGTGCAGCCGGAACTCGTCGCGCTGCTCACGCCGGCCGCGGCACGCTGGCGCGTGACGCTCGTCGCACAGGGCGCCGCGAAGCCGCCGGCGGCGGACGTCGCGTGCACGCTGATGAGCCTGCCGTTCCTGCTCGGCCTGCAGCCAGCCGACATCGTCGCGGGCAAGCGCTACCTCGACGCGCCGGACAGCGCGCGCCGGCGCTTTCGCGGCTCGCTCGGCGGCCAGTCGAAGCGCAAGTTCGGTCTCGCGTGGTCAGGGCGCCGGCAAGCGCAGGAAAATCGCTCGATGCCGTTCGACGCGCTCGCACCGCTGCTCGCACTGCCGGACATCGACTGGGTCGTGCTGCAGCCGGCGCTCGACGAAGACGAACGGGCGCGCGTCGACGCGCATCCGCGCGTGCATCGCCTCGATGGGCGGCTGAACGACTTCGCCGATACGGCCGCGCTGATCGAACGACTCGACGGCGTCGTCACGATCGATACGGCGGTCGCGCACCTCGCGGGCGCACTCGGCAAGCCGCAGTGGATCATGCTGCCGTTCGCACCCGACTGGCGCTGGTTCACCGGCGACGACTGCCCCTGGTATCCGCACGCGAAGCTCGCCCGCCAGTCCGCACCGGGGCAATGGCTCGACGTGGCGGCGGCAGTCGCCGACGCGTTGCGCGACGCCTGAGTGGCCGAACGCAGAAAAAAAAGGAGCGCGGCGCGCTCCTTTTTTCGTTCGACGTGATGCGACGCAGGTGGTGTCAAGCCGCCTTGTACTGGTTGCGCGCCTCGGGCGTGCGATACAGCACGAGCGTCGCGATCAGCCCGCAAATCGCGGCGACGCTCAACCACAGCCCCGGCGCCGCCTTGTTGCCGGTCTGGTGGATCAGCAACGTCGAGATCGCCGGCGTAAAACCGCCGATCGTCGTCGCGAGGCTGTACGCCAGCGAGAAGCCGGCCGTGCGCACGTCGGCCGGCATCACTTCGGTCAGCGCGACGACCATCGCGCCGTTGTACGAGCCGTACAGGAACGACAGCCACAGCTCGACCGCCAGCAGCCGCAGGAACGACGGATCGGCCACGAGCCACAGCACGGCAGGGTAGGCCGACAGCAGCGTGAGCACCGTGAACGCGATCAGCACCGGGCGGCGGCCGATGCGATCCGACAGCGCGCCGGACAGCGGCAGCCAGACGAGATTGGACAGGCCGACGCAGACGGTCACGACGAGTGCGTCGAGCGACGACAGGTGCAGCACTTCCTTGCCGAACGTCGGCGTGTAGGCCGTGATCATGTAGAACGACACCGTCGTCATGATCACCATTCCCATGCCGGCAATCACGACACCCCAGTTCTCGAGCATCGAACGCATGATCTCGCCCATCGTCGGACGATGACGCTTCGCAAGGAATTCGTCGGTCTCCTTCAGCGAACGACGGATCAGGAACAGGAACGGGACGATCAGACAGCCGATCAGGAACGGAATGCGCCAGCCCCACGCGGTCATGTCCTCGACTGGCAGCGCGCGGTTCAGCAGCACGCCGACGAACGCGGCGAACACGACCGCCACCTGCTGGCTGCCCGATTGCCACGACGTATAGAACCCCTTGTTACCCTTCGTCGCGATCTCCGACAGGTAGACCGACACGCCGCCGAGTTCGACGCCCGCGGAAAAGCCCTGCAGCAACCGGCCGAGCAGCACGAGCACCGGCGCGAGCACGCCGATCGTCGCATAGCCGGGTATCGCGGCCACCGTGAGCGTGCCGAGTGCCATCAGTCCGAGCGTCAGGATCAGCCCCTTGCGGCGGCCGTGGTGGTCGATGTACGCGCCGAGCACGATCGCGCCGACCGGGCGCATCAGGAAGCCCGCGCCGAACACCGATAGCGACAGCATCAGCGACGCGAACGCGTTGCCGCTCGGAAAATAGGTTTTCGCGATGGCCGACGCGTAATACCCGTAGACCATGAAGTCGTACATTTCCAGGAAGTTGCCGCTGTCGACCCGGAACACGGTACGAACCTTCGATTCCTGCGCGACGGCGTGTGTTGCTGTGGACATGTTGTTCTCTCGGCTCGGATGGCGCGACATCGGCGCCGTGTGGATCCGACGATGCGTGTGGCACCGGACCGGCACGCACGAACATCGCTGCCAGCCGGAGGCACGCAGCACAACGATGCGCACGCCGGCATGGACGGCAAATGATGCCACGCGAAGCCGACAATTGCCTTGGGCCGGGCCCGCGATCACCGTCGCCGCGTTCGTCTGGTACGAATCGCCTCGAAACGCGTACAAAAAATCAGATTGATCTGATCGACCGGTCGCCGTCGACTGACCACAATTTCACAACTTGCCACGCTATTCGCGCCGCGGCCGGCATCGTTGCCTGTGTCGCATCGCGTACCGCCCTCATGATCCCAACGCTCCTCGTTTCCGTCGAAGGTCCGCTTGCCCGCCCTCGTGTCGCACCGCTCGACGGCGTGCCGCCGTTCGGCCGCGAATGGACGTTCAGCGGCGCGCCCGGCACCCGACTCGGCACGCGCTGCGCGGCCATCCTGAAGACCTCATGCATCGACGTCGGAGCACCGCATCGCGCGTGCCGCTGGCAATCGCCGCCCACCGGGCGCCCGGTGTCTGCCGGCGTACCGGACGTTGCGGCGCGCGCCGCCGGCCAGCACATCGAGCATGCCGCCGGTCGCGCGCATGACCGGCGTGCGCGGCACGCCGCCTGCTGGAGCATCGGCGCACTCGGCATCATCGGCTGGCTGATCGCCGCGCACGAGCCGTTACCGGGTTTCGCGCCTGCGCCCGCGACGCAGATCGTTGGCGTCGTGCCGGAGCATGCCGTGCAGTCCATGGGTGCCGTGCAAACGGCCGCGGTGGCGCCCGCCATGCCGACCGTCGCACCGGCGCAGCCCGTCGCAGCGCGGCCGTTTGCGACGCCTTCCAGAGGCGCGCCCGTCACACGCGGCGCGACGACCCATCCAGCGCCGCGACGCTCCGAGATGACACCGAACGTTCAGCGCGTCGCCATCGCAGCGCCGCCGACGCCGCATCGACCGGCCCACAGGCGCACGACAACGGCACGCGTGTACGCACCTTCCGCGCCGCGACTCACCGCGCGCCCATCGGTCACGCGCCACGCGTCGCGCACGCCGACGCCCGATCGCGTCGGTTCGCCTGCGCATCCCGGAGCCCCGCTCGACCCGCTCGACGACCCGCTCACGCTTATCGCGATGGTGAACGCGCTGCACCCCGACCGCGCGGCACCGGCGGCCGACGCGCCCGGCGCCGGTTTCGACTGGACAGCACAACTGTCCCACCGCCGCCTGACCGACGGACCGGATACGCTCATCCGCTGACACGCACCCAACAAAAAACCCGGCGAAGCAGGCTTCGCCGGGTTTTCGTTCGTCCGTCCGTCGGTCGATCGCACCGAATCGTCACTTGTGCGCGGGCAACCCCGTTTCCGACTGCCGCTCGAGTTGCCGCACCTGCTCCTGCAGATCACGCAACTGCACCTGCGCGGCCCGCTTCTCGATCTGCAGCGCCCGCGTCTGCTCCTGCGCCGCCTTCTGCCGCTGCGCCACCTCGGCCTGCTGGCCGCGCGCGACATTCAGATCGGCCTGCAGTTGCTGCGCGCGATTCGCCTGCAGCGCGATCACGCGTTCGAGGAACGTCTTCTGCGCCTCGAGTTCGGTGCGACGAATTTCGACGTCCGCGAGCTGCACCGTCTGCTGGACGAAGTTCGCGTACACCATCTCCGCACGGCTTTTCTCCTGCGACCTGATCACGCGCCACAGATGCTTGTCCTGAAACAGCGCGACGTAATACGTCATCTCGCGCGGATCGAACATCAGGCTTGCGCCATAGCTGCCGTTGTAGGTGGTGCGCATCTCGACGATTCGTCCGTCATGCAGCATCTGCGTGAGTTCGGCGACGTTGCCTCGCGCGGTGGCATCCGTGGCGGATGCCGCGGAGGCCGGTGCCGCAGTCGCGACATCGCCGCTCAGGCTCGTCACCGCGGGGCGCGTGCCCGCGACCGGCGCGGTCGCGTCGGACCACGCTGCGCCCGCGTGCGCGCAGGCGGCCAGCGCAACGATCCACGTTGCGCATCGTGCAGGGGAAAAATCTCGGAAGACCAACGTCAGACTCCGGCGAACGAATCGGGAGTCGCGATTATCGTTCAAAACGAAACGGCCGCATCTCGAATTTATCGGGATGCGGCCAGCCTTCCTGCGCGGCGATACAAGAGCGGCTTACAGGCGGGTATCGCGAGCCGCTCGCAGGAACGCATCGAGCAGCGGCGTGCAGTCGAGCAACTCGGAGCCGCCAGCACGATGAAACTCCGGGTGCCATTGCACGCCGACGACGAACGGTGCACGCCGGTAGCGAATGCCTTCGATGATCCCGTCACCGGCCGACACGGCCTCGATGTTCAGATCGCGGCCGAGATCGCGGATCGCCTGATGGTGAATCGAGTTCACGATCGCTTCGCTGCGCCCGGGGAACATGCTCGCGAGCGTCGACGAGTCGGGGAAGCGGATGGCGTGGCGATGCTGGTCGTAATGCTCGCTCACGTGCGCATTCGCGGTCGGCACGTCCGTCGCGATGTCCTGGTACAGCGACCCGCCGAACGCGACGTTGATCAGCTGGCAGCCGCGGCACACGCCGAGCACCGGCTTGCCGGACTCGACGAACTCGTGAAACAGCTCGAGCTCGTACATGTCGCGCACGCGGTCGCCCGGCCATTCGGGGCGCGCATCCGACGCCGCGTAGGTTTGCGGCGACACGTCGGCGCCGCCTTGCAGCAGCAGGCCGTCGAGATGCTTCGCGTAGTCGCGCAGGCGGATGTTGCTCGGATGCAGCATGCCCTGGTGACCGACGGTCGGGATCATGAACACGAGCACGTCGCGCGACATCACCCAGTGCGCGATCGATTCCTCGAGATATTGCAGTGTCTTGCCGCGCAGTCCCTTCGCGCCCGGCTCCGGATGGAAGATCCTCGCCGACACGCCGATGCGCAGCGTACGCTGCGTGATCCGCTGGCCGGCGCGATCGAAGATCCGGCGTGCGCGTGCCGCGATGATCCGCCCGAACACCGACCACGGCGTGTCGCTTTGCTTCAGGTATGCCGGCGGCGCGTTCTGCGCGCTGGCGGGTGGCGGACGCGGCGTGTCGAAATCGGGCTGCGCGCCAAAACCGGGCGGCGCGGCACCGGGTTTCGGCGGCACTGCAGCGCCTTCGGCTGCAGCACCTGTCGTGCCTGCGGCGCCCGGCTCGGACGCCGCGGTGACCGGCGACGCACCGTCCGCCGCGACGACTTGCGCAGCGGCGGCCTGCGTGGCAGACGCCTCCGGCGTGTGCGCCGGCCTGGAACGGGGGAAATCGGTAGAAGCGGAAGAGGTGCCGGGCAGACCGGCCGGGGAAGGCGTGATTTCGCTCATGACGATGGTCTGGTACGTCGCTCGCGCGTGGTGGATTGACGAGGATTCATTATGCGTCAGTGCACGATCGCGCGGTAAACGAGCAACATCCTGTCGATATTGTTGCAACTCGTCGCATCCGCCGCCAGGCGTGTCACCGAACTCATTCGACGATATCGATCGTCGCCCGGGCACACTGGACATCAGTGATATATCACAATAATATTCACGAATCGCCCACGCTACCGATCGCCCGCGCCATGATCGCGCCCTGCCCGGCCACCGCGCCGCCGCCCGCATGAACGCCCTGACCGACGTCCTCCACGACCGGCCCGCCGCATCGGCCGTCAGCCTCGCCGACCGCGCGTACGCGCTGATTCAGCGCGACATCATCACGATGCGCCTGAAGCCCGGCGCCGCGCTCAACGAAGCCGACCTCGTCGCCCGCACCGGCATCGGCCGCACGCCCGTCCACCAGGCCGTCCACCGGCTGGTGCTCGAAGGGCTGCTGTCCGTGATGCCGCGCAAGGGTTTGATGGTGCAGCCGCTGTCGCTCGACGACATCGTCGCGGTGATCGACGTGCGCCGCATCAACGAAGCGCATTGCGTCGAACTCGCCGCCCGCCATGCGACGCCCGACGATCTCGCGCGCATGGCCGCGCTGCTCGACGACGGGCAGGCCTGTGTCGACGCGCACGACGTCGAGGGCATGATGGAGCTCGACCGCGCGTTTCATCAGGCGATCGCCGCGGCGGCACGCAACACCGTGCTCGCGGAGATCCTGCGCGCGCTGCACGAACGCTCGCTGCGCTTCTGGTTCGTCACGCTGTCCGAGCCGCACCACCTGTCCGACGTCCAGCGCGAACACCTCGAATTGTTCGAACGGCTGTCCGCGCGCGATGCCGCCGGCGCGCGCACGGCCGTCGAACGCCATATCGATTCGTTTCGCGCCACTCTTGTCCAACGTCTTCGCCCCTGAACCGCCCATGACCACCTTCACGCCCTTCCCTCCGCTCGCCCAGCTCGCCGCCGACCTCGCCGCCGGCCGGACCACGAGCCGCGCGCTCGTCGACGTCGCGCTCGACCGGATCGCCGATCCGTCCGGCCAGGGTGCCGCCGTCTTTACGGAAGTCGACGCCGACAACGCGCGCGCGGCCGCCGATGCCCACGACCGCCTGCGTGCCGCGGGCACCGTGCTGTCGCCGCTCGCGGGCATCCCCGTGTCGGTCAAGGATTTGTTCGACGTCGCGGGCCAGGTGACGCGCGCCGGCTCGCGCGTGCTCGACGGCGCACCGCCCGCCAAGGCCGACGCGGTGGCCGTCGCGCGGCTCAAGCGCGCGGGCGCGGTGCTGGTCGGCCGCACCAACATGAGCGAGTTCGCGTTCTCGGGGCTCGGCCTGAATCCGCACTTCGGCACGCCGCGCTCACCGTACCGCCGCGACGTGCCGGGCGACGCGCGGATTGCCGGCGGCTCGTCGTCCGGCGCGGCCGCGTCCGTCGCCGACGGGATGGCGGCCGTCGCGCTCGGCACCGACACCGGCGGCTCGATCCGCATTCCGGCCGCGCTGTGCGGGCTCACGGGCTTCAAGCCGACCGCGAGCCGGATCCCGACGCAAGGCGGCGTGCCGCTGTCGACCACGCTCGACTCGTTCGGCCCGATCGGCCTGACGGTCGCCTGTTGCGCGCTCGTCGACCGCATGCTCGCGGGCCTCGAGCCGCACGTACCGGCCGCGCGGCCGCTCGAGGGCGTGCGGCTCGGCGTGCTGACCAACTATGTGACGGACGGCGTCGATGCCGATGTCGCCGCCGCGCTCGACGCCTCGCTGAAGCACCTCGAAGCCGCCGGCGCGATCGTCACGGAAGTGCGCTTTTCCGCGCTCGACCGGTTGCCGGACATCAACCGCTTCGGCTTCTCGCCGATCGAGGCCTACGCGTGGCATCGCCCGCTGCTCGCGCAGCACCGCGACCAATACGACCCGCGCGTGCTTTCGCGCATCCTGAAGGGCGAGCCGGCGAGCGCGGCCGACTATCTCGACCTGCTCGCCGCCCGCCAGGCGATGCTGGAGGAAGCGGCGCACACGGTCTGGTCGCGCTTCGACGCGCTCGTCGCGCCGACGGTGCCCGTCGTGCCGCCGCGCATCGCCGAACTCGAAGCGGACGACGCTGCCTTTACGCGCACCAACGCGCTGATCCTTCGCAACCCGAGCGCGTTCAACTTCCTCGACGCCTGCGCGCTGTCGCTGCCGTGCCATCCGCGCGACACGGCGCCGGTCGGCCTGATGCTCGCGGCCGCGCCGCATCGCGACGACGCGCTGCTCGCGATCGGCCAGGCGGTCGAGGCCGTGCTGAACACGATCCGGTGACCGCACGGGCGCAATGACGGCGGAAGGTGCCCCGGACGAAGTGGCTGCGGCGGGGTGCCGCATGCGCGCTGTCAGTTTCGTGCCAGATCGTTCGCGCTAAAATCGCGCGATTGTTTATCGGACCGACCAACGACAGGAATCCCGCCGACATGAACGACTCCACGCTCGCACTCCGCCGTGAACGCCGCCTGCTGATGCTGCTCGGATGGGTGTGCATCGCCCTGCTGGCCGGCGCGCTTTATCTGCAGTACGTGAAGAACGAAGATCCGTGCCCGCTGTGCATCATCCAGCGCTACTTCTTCGCGGCGATCGGGATCTTCGCGTTCCTGGCGGCCGGGATGCGCAACTGGCGCGGCATCTGGGTGCTCGAGCTGCTGATCGCGATCGCCGCGGCCGGCGGCGTCGGCACCGCCGCGCGGCACCTTTCGATCCAGATGAATCCGGGCTTCAGCTGCGGCTTCGACACGTTGCAGCCGATCGTCGACAGCCTGCCGCCCGCCCAGTGGTTCCCCGGCATGTTCAAGGTCGCCGGCCTGTGCGAGACCGTCTACCCGCCGATCTTCGGCATCCTGCTGCCCGGCTGGGCGCTGATCGGCTTCGCCGCGATCCTGATTCCCGTCGCCTCGAGCCTCTGGCGCCATCGCCGCAAGCTGGCAGGCTGACCGGACGCGCCACGTTCCGGCCGACCGGTCGAGGCCGCGCAGGCGCTTCGCGCTGCTCACCCGGCTGCACCGGCGCAGCCCCACGCGGCCGCACATGCCGGCCGCGCGTAAACACCTACCCCGCCGCAACCCGGATTTCAGGGCGAACGCACCTCACGCGACAGCCGCGCGCACGCCCCGCCGCGCATGCGTTTCGGCCCGATGCCCGTGCATCGGCGCCCCGATCCCGCACGGCGGGCCTATGATCGACATGATCGCCGTCTGATAGCCCGGATCACCGCCCGGCAATGTTTCCGCCGCCTTGCGGTGCTATCTTCGCGACTGGATGGCGATCTACGTGCGCGAGGCCAGTTGCCTCACCTCCTGCGTAACGCGCGCCCGATCCGCAATGTCGACTGGATTCATCATGACAACGCAAACCATCCGCATCCGTCACCCTCATGGCGTCCGCACGTCCCGCGACGTCGTTCGCGCGCGCCTTCGGCGCACGGCCACCGCACCGAATCAGTCGGGCAGCCGGCCCGCGTCGCTTCCGTCCGCCCTCGTTGCCGCGGCGCCCGTCACCCCGCGCCGCCCGTCGCGCCGCGTCGTCCTGACCGGAGCGTGCTGATGGAAGCCTGGCTCGGCGATCTGCAGCAGTTGCTCGCGCACGGCGAAGCGGCCGTGCTGGTGACGGTGGCGCACACCGACGGCTCCGCGCCGCGCGAGGCCGGCACCAAGATGCTCGTCACGCGCGACACGGCCCGCCATACGATCGGCGGCGGTCATCTGGAATGGAAGGCGATCGAGATCGCGCGGCACCTGCTGAAGGACGGCGCGCACGTGCCCCACGCGCGCCGGCTCGAACGGCTCGCGCTCGGCCCGAGCCTCGGCCAGTGCTGCGGCGGCGCGGTCGTGCTCGCGTTCGAGCGGCTCGACGTCGGCGACCTCGGCTGGATCATGTCGCTCGCCAAGCGCGTCGCGGCGGGCGCCGCGACCGTGCGTAGCGTATCATTCGGCCCCTCGCCGGGGGCGCCGCTGCTGAGCGAGCCCGAATCGCCCGCGGCGCGCGCCGATTGCCTGCTGTGGGAAACCGGTGGCGTATCGCTGATGACCGAAACGATCGCGCCGTATGCGTTCCCCGTCGTGCTGTTCGGCGCGGGACACATCGGCACCGCGCTCGTGAAGGTGCTGGCGACGCTGCCGTGCCACGTGCACTGGATCGACGGGCCCGACGCGGTGTTCCCGCCGGCCGACGCACTCGCCGGGATCGGCAATCTCGCGATCGACGCGGTGGCAAGCCCGGCCGATGCCGTCGATACGGCGCCGCCGCATGCGTACTTCGTCGTGATGACGCACGACCACGCACTCGATTTCGTGCTGGCCGAGCGCATCCTGCGGCGCGGCGACTATGCATACTTCGGGATGACCGGCTCGCGCACCAAGCGCGTGCAGTTCGATCATCGGCTGGCGGCGATCGGCATCGACCCGGCCCAGGTCGCGCGGATGCGCTGCCCGATCGGCGTCGAAGGCATCATCGACAAGGCGCCCGAAGTGATCGCGATCTCGGTGGCCGCGCAGTTGCTGCAGGCCGTCGAGGCGAACGCACCCGCCCTGGCTTCCCCTACATTCTGACCGACCAAGAACAACGCCATGACCCCGACCTTCAAGGACAAGATTGCCCGCGCCCCGAAAGCGGAGCTGCACATCCATATCGAAGGCTCGCTCGAGCCCGAACTGATTTTTGCGCTCGCGCAGCGCAACGGCGTGAAGCTCGCATACGAGTCGATCGACGCGCTGCGCGCCGCGTATGCGTTCACCGATCTGCAGTCGTTCCTCGACATCTATTACGCCGGCGCGAGCGTGCTGCTGACCGAGCAGGATTTCTACGACATGACGGCCGCATACTGCGAACGCGCACTCGCCGACAACGTCGTCCACACCGAGCTGTTCTTCGACCCGCAGACGCACACCGAACGCGGCGTGCCGATCGAGACGGTCGTTGCCGGCATCGACCGCGCGCTCGCCGATGCCGAGCAGCGCGGGCTGTCGAGCAAGCTGATCCTGTGCTTCCTGCGCCACCTGTCCGAAGACGATGCGCTCGCGACGTTCGAATCCGCGTTGCCGCTGTTCGAACGCTATCGCCACCGGCTGATCGGCGTCGGTCTCGATTCGTCCGAGCTCGGCCATCCGCCGACGAAGTTCGCGCGCGTGTTCGAGAAGGCGCGTGCGCTCGGGCTGAAGCTCGTCGCACATGCGGGCGAGGAAGGCCCGCCCGCCTACATCTACGAAGCGCTCGACGTGCTGAAGGTCGACCGGATCGACCACGGCGTGCGCAGCATCGAGGACGCGGCGCTCGTCGAACGCCTCGCGCGCACGCGCACGGCGCTGACCGTGTGCCCGCTGTCGAACCTGAAGCTGTGCGTGTTCGACGACATGGCGAAGCACACGCTGAAGGCGCTGCTCGATCGCGGCGTCGCGGTGACGATCAACTCCGACGATCCGGCCTATTTCGGCGGCTACGTGAACGACAACTACTTCGCGACGGTTGACGGGCTGCAGCTGACGGACGCCGAAGTGCACACCGTGATCCGCAACGGCTTCGAGGCGTCGTTCGTCGACGCCGCGCAGCGCGACGCGCTGATCGCGCGTCTCGATTCGTACTGGCAGGCCGCGTGACGGCTGGCATCGAGGTTCGCTAGACAGATGAAACACATCGACGGCATCCGCTTCGTGGCGACCGGTTTGGCCCTGCGCCACGTCGGCCGCGTGCGTGCACCGCGCACGCACGCGCGCGTCGCGCCAGTCGCCCGCGTGGCGACGGCGTTGTGCGGCGTCGCGCGCCGAAGCCTGTCGTTGCGGCTCGTCATGCAGCTCGCCGCCGCGCCGGTCGCTAATGCCACCGCGATCGCCTTCCGCCGCGCCCCGGCCTTCGCGCTTCGCCGCATCGCGCATGCCCGAGCAGCGCCCGCCATGCCGTCGCTCGCGCGGCGCCGACCGTTTTCTTCTGTTCGCCTTACCTTGATGCAGGACCATTCGTCATGACGCAAACCGCTTTCCGTTCCCAACTGCTCACCTTCAACGGCGACCCGGCGCAGTCGAGCCAGGCCGCGAACCACGAGACCGACGGTCTCCTGATCGTCGACGACGGCAAGGTCGTCGCGGCCGGCCCGTATGCGCAGCTCGCCGCGACGCTCGCGCGCGACGCGATCGTCCACGACCTGCGCGACAAGCTGATCGTGCCCGGCTTCATCGACACGCACATCCACTATCCGCAGACGGACATGATCGCGTCGCCGGCGCCGGGCCTGCTGCCTTGGCTCGACAAGTACACGTTCCCGACCGAGCGCCAGTTCGGCGATCCGGAACATGCGCGCGAAGTCGCCGACTTCTTCGTCGACGAACTGCTCGCCTGCGGCACGACGAGCGCGCTCGTCTACTGCACCGTGCACAAGCAATCGGCCGACGCGCTGTTCGCGGCGAGCGACGCGCGCGACCTGCGCATGATCGCGGGCAAGGTGCTGATGGACCGCAACTGCCCCGACTTCCTGCGCGACACCGCGCAATCGGGCTATGACGACAGCGCCGAGCTGATCGGCCGCTGGCACGGCAAGGGCCGTCAGATGTACGCGCTCACGCCGCGCTTCGCGCCGACGTCGACCGAGGCGCAGCTCGAAGCATGCGGCGAACTCGCGCGCCGCCATCCGGACGTGTTCGTGCAGAGTCACGTCGCGGAAAACGTCGATGAAGTGAAATGGGTGGCCGAGCTGTTCCCCGGCCACCGCAGTTATCTCGACATCTACGACCGTTACGGGCTGCTGCGCCCGCGCGCGGTGTACGGCCACTGCATCCACCTCGACGACGAGGACCGCCGCCGGATGGCCGAGACGCGCACCGTCGTCGCGCACTGCCCGACGTCGAACTTCTTCCTCGGCAGCGGGTTGTTCGACTTCGACAAGGCCGGCGAATTCGACGTGCCCGTCACGCTCGCCACCGACGTCGGCGGCGGCACGTCGTTCTCGATGCTGCAGACGATGAACGAGGCGCACAAGGTCGCGCGGCTGTCGGGCCACCACCTGACGGCGACGCGGATGTTCTGGCTCGCGACGGCCGGCGCCGCCCAGGCGCTCGACCTCGCCGACACGGTCGGCACGCTCGCGCCGTGCACCGAGGCCGATTTCGTCGTGCTCGACCCGCAGGCCACGCCGTTGCTCGCGCGCCGCACGAAACGCGCGGAGTCGCTGGAAGAACTGCTGTTCGCGTTCGCGCTGCTCGGCGACGACCGTGCCGTGTACCGCACCTATGCGGCCGGCCAACTCGTGCACGAGCGCGGTGCCGCGCGCCGCACCGCCGCCGCGTAACTGACGCGCGCTTGCCCATGCCTGCCCCGGCGTGCGTCGCGAGGCAGGCCGGAGCAACCGGATTCGCACCGCCCGCGCCGCACGCCGTGCTAGAATTCGCCGCTCATTGGGGAGTAGCCGCTCCGCTCGATGTCCCGCGCCAACGGCGCGCATCGTGACGGAGGCGTCCGTCAACAGACTTGGCCTTTCGGCCATGGCGGACGCAGCCACCAAGGCCTGGCGAGACCGATGGTTCACTGCGCGCCGCATCAGGGCCCGGCGCGCGGCGGATCGTCGCTCGCACGCACAACATCGGCCCGTGGAACCCCATACGTGTCTCAAGCCTTCCTGATCTCCACCGGCGCCGTCGCCCTCGCTGAAATCGGCGACAAGACCCAACTGCTGTCTCTCGTGCTGGCCGCGCGCTACCGCAAGCCCGTGCCGATCATTCTTGGCGTGCTCGTCGCGACGCTCGTGAACCACGGTTTCGCCGGTGCGCTAGGCGAATGGCTCGGCGCGCTCGTCACGCCGTCGATCATGCGCTGGGCGCTCGCGTTCTCGTTCATCGCGATGGGGCTGTGGATCCTCGTGCCGGACAAGCTCGATGCGGACGAAGCCAATGCCAACCGCTCGCGGCTCGGCGTGTTCGGCGCGACGCTCGTCGCGTTCTTCCTCGCGGAAATGGGTGACAAGACGCAGATCGCGACCGTCGCGCTCGCCGCGCGCTTCCAGGATTACATCGGCGTGGTGGCCGGCACGACCTTCGGGATGATGCTGGCGAACGTGCCCGCGATCCTGCTGGGCGACCGTTTCGCGCACCGCCTGCCGACGAAGCTCGTGCATGGCATCGCGGCCGTGCTGTTCGTCGTGCTCGGCGCGCTGGCGCTGCTGGGCGTCGGGGCCTGACGCACGCAGCAAGTGGCGCGACCGGGCGGCCGCGCCGGTGTCGATACCGCGCTACTTCGCGACCGCCGCGCCCGATGCCGGCACGGCCGGCGCCGCACGCTCGTTGGCGGCCGGTGCGGCCGGCCCGCCGCGCTTGTCGACCGGCAGCCGCACCGTGCGGATCGCACCGTTCGCCAACGGGAAATCAGTGAGCGCGCTGCGCGCGAGGAACGGCATCGCATACAGCAACGCCCCGTTGTCGCCGGTGGTGCGCGCGGTCACGTTATAGACTTCCTTGCCGGTCGCGCGCTCGGTGATCCGGATGCCGAGCGTGTAGTCGAAGACCTGGTAGGTCTGCGCGACGTAGCCTGCCGGCATCGGCCCCCAGGGCCCCCACGGGCCCCACGGCCCGCCCCGCCAGTACGGCCCCGGCCCCATCAACCACGGGTCGTAGTAAACCGGTTGCGGCACCGTCACCAGATCGCTGCCGACCCCGTAGGCCAGCCCGACCAGATAGCGGGCCTGCGCGGCCGGCACCTGCCTGAATGCATACGCGGACAGTTCGTTCGCGACGATCGGCTCGTAGGTCGACTGCTCGATGCTGTGCTTCTGCGCATCCGTGCGTGTGAAGGCATAAGTGCGTGTCGCGTCGCTGCCGCTCCAGTCGGAGAATGCCGTGACCTGCGTCGTCACGTAGCTGGTGCAGCCCGTCAGCAGCGTCACGCACAGCGCCGCCGCCCAGCCCGCACCGCGAAAAATCCAATCGTGTTTCATGTCGATCCTCGTCGATCCGTCACCCGTGCGTCGCAACGCGCGAACTGCACGGGATGCCGATAATACGCGGACTCCCGGAACCGGTAAAAAGTTCGCCCGGCACGCAGCCGCCAGCCTTTGTACAATGAACCGGTTCGCCCGGCCCGCGTCGCGGGCCCGATCCCCATTCCACCGATCTCGACGACCATGTCCGACAACGCCTCTTCCACCGTGATCCGCCGCGCCGACTACACGCCGCCGGCCTTCCTCATCGATTCCGTCGCGCTCGAATTCGATCTCGCGCCGGCCCGCACGATCGTCAGGAATACGATGCGCGTGCGCCGCAATCCGGACGCGGCGCCCACCCCGCATCTGGAGCTGCTGGGCGAAGCGCTCGAATTCCTAGGCGCGCAGCTCGATGGCGCGCCGTACGGCGCGGTGCGCGCGCACGAGCACGGGCTGACCGTCGAAAACGTGCCTGATGCGTTCGAGCTCACGCTCGACAGCGCGTGCGCGCCGGACCAGAACACGACGCTGTCCGGCCTGTACGTGTCGAGCGGCAACTTCTTCACGCAGTGCGAGGCCGAAGGCTTTCGCCGCATCACCTACTTCCTCGACCGCCCTGACGTGATGGCGTCGTATACGGTCACGCTGCGCGCCGACAAGACGGCGTATCCGGTGCTGCTGTCGAACGGCAATCTCGTCGACTCGGGCGAGCTGCCCGACGGCCGCCACTTCGCGAAATGGGAAGACCCGTTCCGCAAGCCGAGCTATCTGTTCGCGCTGGTCGCGGGCAAGCTCGTCGCGATCGAGGAGAAGATCACAACCGGCTCGGGCAAGGAAAAACTGCTGCAGGTGTGGGTCGAGCCGGCTGACCTCGACAAGACCCGTCATGCGATGGATTCGCTGATCCACTCGATCCGCTGGGACGAAAAGCGCTTCGGCCTCGAGCTCGATCTCGACCGCTTCATGATCGTCGCGGTCGGCGACTTCAACATGGGCGCAATGGAGAACAAGGGGCTCAACATCTTCAACACGAAGTACGTGCTGGCGAACCCCGAGACCGCGACCGACACCGACTTCGCGAACATCGAATCGGTGGTCGGCCACGAGTATTTCCACAACTGGACCGGCAACCGCGTGACCTGCCGAGACTGGTTCCAGCTGAGCCTGAAGGAAGGGCTGACGGTGTTCCGCGACCAGGAATTCTCGGCCGACATGGCCGCGGGCGACGACGTCGCATCCGCGGCCCGCGCGGTCAAGCGCATCGAGGACGTGCGCGTGCTGCGTCAGCTGCAGTTCGCCGAGGACGCGGGCCCGATGGCGCACCCGGTGCGCCCGGAAAGCTACGTCGAGATCAACAACTTCTACACGATGACCGTCTACGAGAAAGGCTCGGAAGTCGTGCGGATGTACCAGACGCTGTTCGGCCGCGACGGCTTCCGCAAGGGGATGGACCTGTACTTCAAGCGCCACGACGGTCATGCCGTGACGTGCGACGACTTCCGTCACGCGATGGCCGACGCGAACGGGCGCGACCTCGCGCAGTTCGAGCGCTGGTACAGCCAGGCCGGCACGCCGCGCGTGTCGGTGAAGGCCGCCTACGACCCGGCCACGCGCCGTTACACGCTCACGCTCGCGCAGGGCTACGGCGATGCGTCGCCGGCCGCGCGCGAAACGCAGCAAGGGCCGCTCCTGATCCCGTTCGCGATCGGCCTGATCGGCCGCGACGGCCGCGACCTGCCGCTGCGTCTCGACGGCGAAGCCACGGCGGCAGGCACGACGCGCGTGCTCGACTTCACCGATACCGAGCAGACCTTCACGTTCGTCGACGTGCCGGAACAACCGCTGCCGTCGCTGCTGCGCAATTTCTCGGCACCGGTGATCGTCGAGTACGACTACAGCGACGACGACCTCGCATTCCTGCTCGCGCACGACAGCGACCCGTTCAACCGCTGGGAGGCCGGCCAGCGCCTCGCGACGCGTGCGCTGCTGACGCTCGCCGCGCGTGCCACTGCAAAAGAGCCGCTCACGCTCGGCGAGAATTTCGTCGCCGCGTTCCGCCGCGTGCTGACCGATGAAAACCTGTCGCCCGCGTTCCGCGAACTCGCGCTGACGCTGCCGTCGGAAACCTATCTGGCCGACCAGATGGCGGAAGCCGATCCGGCCGCCGTGCATCGCGCGCGCCAGTTCGTGCGCCGCCAGCTCGCGACCGCGCTGCGCGCCGAGTGGCTCGCCGCGTACGCGCAGCACGAGACGCCGGGCGCGTACGAGCCGACGCCCGACGCATCCGGCCGCCGTGCGCTGAAGAACCTCGCGCTCGCGTATCTCGCCGAACTCGAGGATCCGGCCGACGCCGTGCGCATCGCGACCGCGCAGTACGACGCGGCGAACAACATGACCGATCGTGCCGCCGCGCTCGGCGCGCTGCTGTCCGCTGCGGCATCGGGCGCGAACGACGCAGCCGCGCGCGCGCTCGACGACTTCTACCGTCGCTTCGAGAAGGAAGCGCTCGTGATCGACAAGTGGTTCGCGATGCAGGCCGCGCAGCGCGGCACAGCCGCGCAGCCGACGCTCGCGAAGGTCCGCAAGCTGATGGCCCACCCTGCGTTCAACCTGAAGAACCCGAACCGCGCACGCTCGCTGATCTTCAGCTTCTGCGCGGCGAATCCGGCGCAATTCCACGCGGCGGACGGCTCGGGCTACGCGTTCTGGGCCGAACAGGTGCTCGCGCTCGACGCGATCAACCCGCAGGTCGCCGCGCGCCTCGCCCGCTCGCTGGAACTGTGGCGCCGCTTCACGCCGGCGCTGCGCGACCGGATGCGCGATGCGCTCGAGCAGGTCGCCGCCGGCGCGAAATCGCGCGACGTGCGCGAGATCGTCGAAAAGGCACTTGCGTAACGTCACGCACGCGCTTCACCTCGCGTGCGACGAAGCCGGCGCCGCCCCGTTGCGGCGCCGGCTTTTTTGCCGTCTGAGGGTTGGCGGGGTCGGAGCCGGACCATGCGTTCGGGCACCCGGATTTCCCTCCGCTTCCACGCCGATCCGCCGCGTCACGCACGCCGGAACCCGGCCGAGTCAGCCGACCGCCCCTGTAACCAGACGAAAAAAGGCGGCGGGTCGGGAGGCGCGCCGGGTAAAATTGCGGCAATTCAAGGATTCTTTGGCCTTTCGGAGTCTGTCATGTCCATTGCCCGCCGCACCACGCTGTCCAAGTTCCTGATCGAGCAGCAGCGTGAGACCAACAACCTCCCCGCCGACCTCCGCCTGCTGATCGAAGTTGTCGCCCGCGCGTGCAAGGCGATCAGCTACAACGTGTCGAAGGGCGCGCTCGGCGATGCACTCGGTACCGCCGGCAGCGAGAACGTCCAGGGCGAAGTGCAGAAGAAGCTCGACATCCTGTCGAACGAAATCCTGCTCGACGCGAACGAATGGGGCGGCAACCTCGCCGCGATGGCGTCGGAAGAAATGGAAACGTTCTTCCCGATCCCCGCGAACTACCCGCGCGGCGAATACCTGCTCGTGTTCGACCCGCTCGACGGCTCGTCGAACATCGACGTGAACGTGTCGATCGGCACGATCTTCTCGGTGCTGCGTTGCCCGGACGGCAAGCAGGCCACCGAGGAATCGTTCCTGCAGCCGGGCACGGAGCAGGTCGCGGCCGGCTACGCGGTGTATGGCCCGCAATCGGTGTTCGTGCTGACGACCGGCAACGGCGTGAACTGCTTCACGCTCGACCGCGAAGTCGGCTCGTGGGTGCTCACGCAAAGCAACATGCAGATCCCGGCCGATACGCGCGAATACGCGATCAACGCATCGAACGCACGCCACTGGTACGAACCGGTCCAGCGCTACGTCAGCGAGCTGAACGCCGGCAAGGAAGGCCCGCGCGGCGACAACTTCAACATGCGCTGGATCGCGTCGATGGTGGCCGACGTGCACCGGATCCTGAACCGCGGCGGCATCTTCATGTACCCGGCCGACAAGCGTACGCCCGATCGTCCGGGCAAGCTGCGCCTGATGTACGAAGCGAACCCGATGTCGTTCATCGTCGAACAGGCCGGCGGCGCCGCGACGACCGGCACGCAGCGCATCATGGAAGTGCAGCCGACCGGCCTGCACCAGCGCGTCCCGGTGTTCCTCGGTTCGAAGAACGAAGTCGAGCGCGTGACCGGCTATCACAACGAAGGCGAAGGCAAATAAATTTGCACTGCAGCACTAGACGGAGGTGCGAGACGCCAGTACAATCGCGCCTTCGCGATGTGGCCCTGACAGGCTGCATCGCAGTGAAGTGAAAGCGGGAAGTCCGCCGGATCGATGGTTTCGCGAAACAGCAGCAGCAAGCTGAAAAAATTTCGCAAAACCTATTGCCAAGATCTCGGATTTGACCATATAATTTCATTTCTCTGCTGCCGGTGTAGCTCAGTTGGTAGAGCAGCGCATTCGTAATGCGAAGGTCGTAGGTTCGACTCCTATCTCCGGCACCAAGATATAAAGGCCTGATAAGCATCGCTTATCAGGCCTTTTCTCTTTTGCGGCCACGATTTCCGATACACGAAGTCCTGCACCACCTCCGCGTCATTTCCGCGTGCGGGCATCCCCCGACTCCCGCACCGCGCGCCGCCGCTTACAATCGCCGGATCACCTGGCCCTCCCCCCCCTCCGCATCATGCGCATCTGGCGCCTCGAGCGACCGAACCTCGGCGGGCAACTGGACGTGTCCCGCGCAACCGGTCTCGTTACCGTGATCGGCGGCAGCGAGCCGAATGCGTTCGCCACGGAAATCCTGAAGCTGTTCGACGATGCGCTGTCCGTCACGCAGTGCACGATCTTCGCGTACGAATTCGGCAACCGCCCACGCACCATCTCGGTCGCCGATCATCGCGGCGGCCGCTACCTGCGTGACGTCGCCGACACCTACGCGCGGCATTTCTATGCACTGGACGGCAACCAGAAGATCGTCTCGGCCGCCGGTCGCGGCACGCACCGCCACGACGTGGTGCTGCATCAGCAGGCCGGCGACGAGATCTGCCACGACGCATATCGCGCGGCCTGCTACCGCGGCCCCGACGTGTCCGATCGCGTCGCGTTGCTGATGCAGCCGAACGACTCGACCTGGCTGTCGATCAACTTGTATCGCGCGCGTCGCAGCGGCGCGTTCCAGCCACGCGAGATCGCGGCCATCGAAACGCTCGCACCGCTGATTGCGCAGGCCGCGCGGCATCACTATGCGCTCGCCGGCGCGGCGCAGATCGGCATCCCGCAACTGATGCTCGCGCGGCTGCGCGGCGCATGCCCGGCACTGTCCAAGCGCGAACTCGACGTGCTGCGCGGCGTGCTCGAAGGCCAGACCGCGCAGGAGATCGGTGAGACGATCGGCGTGAAGGCCTCCAGCGTCGTCACCTACCAGAAACGCGCGTACCGGCGCCTCGGCATCTCGAGCCAGCGCCAGCTGTTCGCGCTGTGCCTGCAGCCCTGAACGTCGACTGCCGATCCTGAGCGCGTCGGGGTAAGTCCCGGCCCGCCGCCGGCCGAGCGCTGTACCCGGAATGGGGACAGCGGTGTTCGATACGGCTTCCATACTGCATCCAGCCTGCCGCACGCATCGCGTCGTCGAGCGTGCGCATTCAAACAGTGCAACCTGGAAGCCAACGATGGGCATCGAATTCAAGCCATATCCGTTCGTCGCCGCGCGCCATCCCGCGCACCTGCCGACCTGCAGCGACGGCGTCGACATGCAGCGGCACCGCGTCGCGATCGTCGGCGGCGGGCCGGTCGGCCTCGCGGTCGCGCTCGGCCTCGCCAATCACGGCATCCGCAGCGTGCTGCTCGAAGCCGACGATTCGGTCTGTCACGGCAGCCGCGCCATCTGCATCTCGCGACGCAGCCTCGAGATCATCGAGCGGCTCGGCGCACTCGACGGTTTCCTCAGCGTCGGACTGCCGTGGAGCGGCGGACGCAGCTTCCATCGTCACGAAGAAGTGCTGCATTTCACGATGCCGCAGGACGAAAACCAGAAGCTGCCGCCGATGGTGAACCTCGCGCAGTATCACATCGAGCAGTTCCTGCTCGATGCCGCGTTGCGCCGCCCCGAGCTCATCGAAATCCGCTGGCAGACGAAGGTCGCCGGCGTCACGCGGCGCCCGGACGGCGTGCGTCTCGACGTCGATACGCCACTCGGCGGATACGCACTCGATGCCGACTGGGCCGTGGCGAGCGACGGCGGGCGCAGCACGATGCGCGATGCGCTCGGCCTGTCGCTCCAGGGCACCAGCTACGAAGGCCGTTACGTGATCGTCGACATCGCGCTCGACAGCGATCGGCCGACCGAGCGGCTCGCCTACTTCGACCCGGCGTCGAACCCGGGCTCGACCGTGCTCGTCCACAAACAGCCCGACAACGTGTGGCGGATCGACTACCAGCTGCGCGACGATGAGGATCCCGAAGCGGCTGTCAAACCCGAAAACGTGATCCCGCGTGTGCAGAGCCTGCTCGACATGATGGGTGAGCGCGGAGACTGGTCGCCGATCTGGATCACGATCTACAAGGCGAACGCGCTGACGCTCGAACGCTACCGGCACGGCCGCGTGCTGTTCTGCGGCGACGCCGCGCACCTCGTGCCGATCTTCGGCGTGCGCGGCGCGAACTCGGGCATCGACGACGCCGACAATGTCGCGTGGAAACTGGCGTACGTGATTCGCGGGCTAGCGTCGGACGCACTGCTCGACAGCTATTCGGACGAGCGCGTGTTCGCAACGCATGAGAACCTGCGCTACGGCACCAAGAGCACCGAGTTCATGGCGCCGCCGTCGTTTGCGTTCGACCTGATGCGCAAGGCCGTGCTGACGCTCGCGGTCCGGCATCCGGCGTTGCGTTCGCTGATCAATCCGCGTCAGACATCGGCCATCGCTTACACCGCATCGCCGCTCAATGCGGACGAACGCGATGCGTTCTCGGCTGGGCCGCCGCCCGGCATGGTACTCGCCGAATGTCCGCTGATGCTGCAGACGTCGAGCGACATCGGCAACGACAACGGCGCGCGTCGCGGCCACCTGACCGATCTCGTCGGCTCGCGCTTCACCGCGTTCCGCTTTACGCGCGACGGTGCGCCCGATCCGTCGTTCGCCGATCTCGAACGACGCCTGCACGACACCGGCATCCCGTTCGCGCTCGTCACGCTCGCGCGGCACGCGGCACCGCAACACCCGGGACGCGGCGGCTACGATGTCGACGGCCGGCTGTTCGACCTGTACGGCGCGCGCGACGGCACCGTCTATCTCGTGCGTCCGGACGGACACGTGCTCGGCCGCTGGCACGATGCGCGCACCACCGACCTGAGCGCCGCACTCGAACGCGCGCTTCACCCGCACACGTCAGCCGATCCTCAGGAGAACGCATGATGACCGACACCGAACGCGACATCCTCTACACCAACCTGTGCCGCACGATGACCCGCATCGGCGAAACCGACGCGTCGCTCTTTCTCGCCCGCTTCGCGCTGCTGGCGATCGAGGCGATCGGCGACGCGGCGACCGTCACCCGCCTGATCGCGGACGCCGGCGACGGCCTGCCCGACACGGGTGCACCGGCGGCGACGCATGGACGATGTGACGCATGACGCACCGATTGCGTACCACCATCCATTTCTTACGGATTCATTTCGTAGGCAGACGAATCCCCTGGAAAATCCCGATAAGGGTGCATAACATTACTTAACGATTCCGACCCGTCTATCGCGTTACATTGCGTGGGCGGCACGGCGGGTCGCATGCCGCCTTCATGCAGCTTGCGGCGAAACAGCCGACGTCCGGTCATTTCGACTCAACACTAGGAGAGGATCACCATGACTCATGGCTTGATTATGTGGCTCATCATCGGCGCGATCGCCGGCTGGCTGGCGGGCCTACTCGTCAAGGGCGGCGGGTTCGGCCTGATCGTCGATATCATCGTCGGGATCGTCGGCGCGGTGATCGGCGGCTGGCTGGCCGGGGTGCTCGGCATCAGCCTCGGCAGCGGCTTCATCGGCTCGGTGATCGTCGCGGTCATCGGCGCCGTGATCCTGCTGTTCGTGATCCGTCTGTTCAGGCGCGCGGCCTGACGATCTTATCGCGCACCTTCGGGCGCGCTTTCGTTTCTTAGTTGCATCGAAGCGGCGCGCGGCATTGCCCGCGCGCCGCCTTCCGGTTTCACTGGCGCTTGCCGCGCCGCAACCAGCCGTCGAGCACGTCGGTCGTCAGCAATCCGCTGCGCGCCTCGCGTGCGCCATCGCGTCCGATCCACACGGTACGCGGCATTTCTCCCCGCCATCCCGCATCGAGTGCCGCCCGCAGACGCTCGGGCATCGGCTCCGCGTTCGCATACTGCGCGACCTGCGGCGGCAGGTTCATTTGCGCGAGCGCCTGCGCGATCGCCGCACCGTTGTCGTCGTACACGTCCATCGAGACCATCGCGAGGCGCACGTCCGGATGCCGGCGCTGCCACGCGACCAGATGCACGGCGTTCTCGCGGCAGTAGCCGCAATCGAGCGACCAGATCTCGACCGCGAGCGGCCGTTCGAGCGCCGTCGCGTACAACTTCGCGACCTCGGACGCGCGCAGCGGCTGCAGTTCACCGGCCCATGCGGGCAGACTCGCAAGCACGGCGCAGATCGACACCAGCAGCCGTTTCATTGCGCCCCCTCCACGGAAATCAGCCGATAGCCGTCGTTACGCGTACGCCACGACAGGTAGAGGCGTCCTGCATCGTCGAGCAGTTGCGGGTTGTCGCTCGCACCCGACGTCGACGCGATCACGCGCGGCGCCGACCAGTGCTCGCCGCGATCGTCCGAGCGGCGCAACTTGATCTGCATCGTGTCGCCGTCGAACGCCTTCCATGCGAGCCAGACGACATCACCGCGCGCGACGAGCGCCGCATGCGATGCCTGCTCCGCCGGTACCGCCGGATTCGCGCCGAACGCCCAGGGTGTGCCGAGCGGCCCCCCATCGGCGCCGATGCGCGAGTAGAACACGTCGGCACGGCCGTCGAGGACGCCGAACCACGCGATGTGGCGCGTGCCGTCCGGCGCGATCGCGAGCGCCGGCCCATGCTCGGGGCACGCCTCGACGTGCCAGTTCGAGAACGTCGCGCGCACCGGCGCGACGGGCTCCGACGCCGACACGGGCAGCACCGCGAGCGCATGGTCGCGGATCTGCCCCGGGAACACGTTGCGCCACACGGCTTCGATATGTCCGGCCGGATCGATCGCCATCGCGATGCGGCAGCATTCACATGTGTGATCGGTCACCTTGCGCTCGGGCTCGAACGACGCGCCGCCGTCGCGCGACACGGCGTAGTAGACGGCCGCACCGTCGTACGCCCGCCCCGCCGCCTTCGCCGCAACGAGATCGCGCTTGTCGATCCACGCGATCGCGATGTTGCCGGCCGGATCGACTGCCATCATGTCGAAGCGGTGCGTGATCGCCTGCCGGTCGCGATGCACGGTGACGGGCACGCTCCAGGTCGCGCCGCCGTCGAGCGAACGCGAAAAGCGCACCATGCCGGTGTACGGCGCATCGAGCGGCATCGACCACGACACGTATACCGCGCTACCGTCCGGGCTCGTCGCGATCTTCGGGCGATTCTCCGCACTCGTGTAGATCGGCTCGGGCATCGCGTTGACGGTCGCAGGTGCGGACAGCGTGCGGCCCGCGTCGTCCGAGTGCGCGACGACGACGTGCGCGCCTTCGACCCATGCGACCCACAGCCTGTGCCGCACGTCGAATGCGGCGCCGGTCGCGAGCGGCTGCTTCTGCTGTGCCGGCGCGGCCTGCATGCTCATGTGCGCCGCATGCGGATCGGCGGTGTTCGGCGCGTCGTGCGCACCTGCGGGCGACAGCGCCGCGAGCCACAGCGCGCAGCCTGCCGCGAACGATTTCACAGCGACCATTTCAGTTCTCCAAAGAAAGTGCGGCCCGGATACGGGTGGAACACGTAGTAGCGGCGGTCAGTCAGGTTGTCGATGCCGACCGACGCGACCCAGTGACGGTCGAACCGGTAGCGTGCCTTCAGGTCGACGACCGTGAAGGTGCTCGTGCCGCCGTACACGTCCGGATTGACGTCGCTGTTGTCGAGCGTATTGAACTGGCGGCCCGAGTAGCGGACGCCGACGCTCGCGAGCCAGTGTTCGTCGAAGCGGTACGACGCGAGCAGGTTCGCGCGCATGCGCGGGATGCGCGGAAAGCGCGAACCGACGTAAGCCGGATTCGCGGCGTCGGCCAGAATCTGCGCATTGCTCGCCGACACGTTCGCGTCGATGTCGAGCCCGCGCAGCCCGACGCTCTGGCCGCTGAATGCGAGTTCGATGCCACGTACGCGCACGCGATCGACGTTCGAGATGTTGGTGACGGTCGACGCGCCCGACACCGTCGTCTGGCTGTAGATCGAATCGCGCAGGTCGCTCTGGAACACGCTCGCGCGCACGACGCCGACGCCCACGTCGCGCTCGGCCGTGAAGTCCCAGTCGATCGCCTTTTCCGGCCGCAGGTTCGGGTTGTTGTTGACGATCGCGTTGTTCGAGATCGTGCCCTGGAACAGTTCGCCGACCGTCGGGAAGCGCGTGCCGGTCGCGAACGACAGCCGGAAGCGCCAGACGTCCGTCGCGTCCCATTGCAGCGCAACTTTTGGCGACAGCGCATTCGCGTTGCGGTCCGCGTAGCCGAGCATGCCGTTGGCGTTGCCAAGCGCGCCGCCGTACGCATCCCAGCGCTCGTAGCGCAAGCCGAGGGTCGCGAGCCAGCCGGGCGCGAAACGCCACGCGTCCTGCGCGAACAGCGCCTGCGTGCGCGTGTCGCCCCGGTAGACGCTCGCGAGCGACGTAGTCGGCCCGGCCAGCCAGTCGGCCGTGTTGTACGTGACGTTGCGCAGGAAATAGTTGTCGTAGTGATAGCCGAACGTGAACGCGTGGCCCTTCACTTCCGGCGCCTCGGCCTTCAGGTCGAACGTGCGCCAGCCCGTGCCGTCGCCCTGGAACAGCGTGCCCGCCCCGCCCTGCACGGTCGACGCCGCGCGCAGCACGTCGCGCGATACGTCGTATGCCGACACCACGCCCGACAGCCGCCAGCCCGAATCGAGCCGACCGTTCAGGCCGAGCGCGTACAACCAATTCTCCTGGTCGCCGCGCTGCGGCGCGAACGCGCTCGGCGCGACGGTCATGTTCCGGCCGCCAATCGACACGTTGCCACCGTAGACGGGATTGCCGGCCGCATCGCGCAGGAAGGTTTCGCCGTGCTGCCGGTAATGATTTTCCCAGTGCCCGAGCGTCAGCGTCGCGTCGACGCGGTCCGTCAACGCATAGCCCATCCGGACCGTCTCGTTGAGCTGCTCGGTCCGCTCGATGGTCTGCGCGCCGATGATCGTGCGCGGCTTGCCGTTCGGCCCGATGTCGGCAGCCGCCCCCGTCACGGGCACCGCAGCGCCGAGCTTCGGGTTGTAGGCTGAATTGGGGCTCGCATACTGCATCGGCTGGCCGTCGTTCTCCAGCCGGTCAAGCGACAGCGAAAACCAGAACTTGCCGACGCGGTTCGCGATCCGCGCGGTCTGGTGATTGCCGCCGAAGCTGTCCGCGAACCCGTAGCCGTCGTGATAGCGCTGCGTGAAGAACTGCGTCGACAGCGACGCCTCGAGCGCGTCGGGGCGCCGCGTCGTCAGCAGCACGGTCGAGCCGATCGCGTTGCCGGGATACAGCGCGGAAAAGGGACCATACAGCACGTCGACGCGCGCGATATCGTCGGGCGCGATCAGCGACCAGCGCGGCGGATACGCATAACTCGAACCGAGCAGGTTCGACAGCAGCAGCCCGTCGGCGTAGACGAGCCCGCGCGCGCTCTGCAACTCGTTGAAGTCGCGGCCGGCGAACACGCTGTTGCGGTCGCCGATGTAGCGCTTGCGAACCATCAGGTTGGGCGCGTACTTCAGCGCGTCCTCGGTGGTGACGTTGGTGTGCGCGTCGATCTGCTCGCGCGTGATCGACTCGACGACGGCCGGCGTATCGGGATCGACGGGTTGCCGCCGGGCGGAAACGCTGACGGCGGTCAGCGTGTCGCTCGTCGGCGCGGGCGCGGCAACCGGTGCGGCACGGCCGGCCGGGTTGCCCGGGCCGCCGGGCACGGGGTCCGCGGATGCGCCATCGATCGTGGCCGCCTGCGCGGCAGGCCAGACAAAAACTGCTGCGCAGGCGAGCGCGAGCCGGCCGCGCGACGGCCGCGCGGGGAAGGTGAACGACATGGATGAATTCCTGAAAACGTGACCGGACGCGGCCGTGCGCGAGCCGACGCGCCGCGCGCACATGGCGCGGCGCGCGGATCGGGCCGCAGGCGACACGCGCGCCACCGGAGCGCGCGGACGATATCAATCAGATCGGGACGTTTTCAGGCGGACCGCGCGGCTGCGCGAGACGGATGCCCTTGCGGGGAAAAACGGGAACGGCCGGGGCGGCCGCCCGGTACGCGAATGCGCGCACGAAGCCCGGCAATGCAGGCAGGCTCGTGCCGAGCGCCACGTTCGCCGCGAAGCCGGGACAGTACACGCAGTGCGGCACGCCGGCATGGTCGAACGGCGATGTGCCGCGGTCGTCGCCCGACTGCGCGAGGGCGATGTGGCGCACGCCTGCCGCACTGCACAATTCGAGCGTGAGCTCGCCGGAACCGCTCGATGCGAGACGCGCGTAGCCGATGACGGGCGACAGTACGTTCAGTACGAGCGCCAACCATACGAGGCCGATCCATCGCGTCGTTCGTTTCATCGCGGTCCAGGAAAAAGAGCGCGCAAGTATAACAAGCGGCCCGATCGTTGCCGACGTGCGAGGTGCAATAGTCGGCATCTCACAGTGCGCAGCTGCGCATGTGCCGTTAATACAACAGAGACAAAATCTAACGATTCGCCACTGGCATAAATCCAAGCGCGAGGTTGATAATTATTGAACCTGCTGGAGAAATGACCATGGACGAAAGACCAACCCGCATGCCCCCGCCCGAGCAAGTGATGAGCCCGGATCCGGAACCCGTCGGCGTGGAATTCCTCGCCGAGTTGCCCGAGCATGTCCGGGCATTCTTCGACGAGCAGCACAAGCTGTACTCGCCGAAGTGAACCTACGTTCCGTTCTGTAACCGCCACGTGTCGATCGATATCGTGCGGTTCATCGCTGCGTTTTCGGCGCAGATCGCTTCGCACCCGGGCTGCAATGGCCTGACGGTGCCGGATCAGCGCGTCCGCTGATTCTTCTGTCGCGTCGTTCCGCCGCGCGACTGTCTTCGTCTATTCTTCTGGTTTTCCACCTCCGGCCAGCCCGGTCCTCCCAATCGTTCCGATGAAACAAGCCATTCGTGCCAGCGTCGCTGTCGCCGCGCTCGGCGTCGCCTTTTTTACGTCACCGCACGTCGCACGCGCGGACGGCGACGACACCGCGCTCACCAATCTTGTCGCACTCGCATCGCAGCGGCTCGCGCTTGCCGAACCCGTCGCGCGATGGAAATGGGCGAACCACCAGGCGATCGAGGACCGGCCGCGCGAAGCGGCCCTGCTCGCATCGGTGGAGAAGCGTGCCGCACAGTCCGGCGTGGATCCGGCGTACGCGCACACGTTCTTCGAGGATCAGATCGCCGCGAGCAAGGACGTGCAGAACGCGCTCTTCGCAACGTGGCGCGCGACGCGGCCGCCGGAAGGCTCGCCGCCCGACCTCGCGACCAGCACGCGGCCGGCGCTCGACCAGCTCACGCAAAAGATGCTGGCCGGCCTCGCGCAAGTCGCACCGCTGCGCGACGCGCCCGATTGCCAGGCGCGGCTCGCACGCAGCATCGCGAACTGGAAGACGCTTACGCGCTACGACCGCACCCAGACGCAGGCACTCGGCATCGCGTTGTCGCACGTCTGCTCGGCCGGCGGCGCCAGCGCGATCGGCTGATGGTGCGCGGCCATTACGCGCTGCAGCCGGCGGTGCTCAGTCGGCAGGCGTGAGCGCCGCTATCGGAATCAGTTGCAGGCCGCGCGCGAGATGCGTCTGCAGCAGGCGATGGGTATGCGGCTCGACCGCACCGTCCGCGCCATCGGCCACGAGCCGCGCCGCCGCATCGAGCGATTCGGCCACACCGAGGTAGCGCCAGCCGTCGATCACATGAAACAGGCGGCGCTCGCCGCTCGCCTCGAACGCGACCGGGCCGTCGAACGGCCAGGGCACATTGCCGGCACGGGCGCTTTCGGCCGCGGGACGCCGGTTGTATGACGGACGCAGACGAGCGATCCACTGCGCTTCCGCAAGCATTGCGCCGAGTTCGTTGCCGGTCTCCCGCCATTCGACGCGCCGCACCTGCTGCGCAATCCGCATTTCCTTCGACGAACGCCGCTCGCCGGTCAGCAGCGCGCGCAAGCGCTGCCGCACGCGCACGCTGCGGCCAACGTACAGCGCTACGTCGCCCTCCCCGAACAATGCGTACACGCCGCATCCGGCCGGCGCGGTATCGAGCCACGCTTCGGTCATGCCGCCCGCGAGACGGAAGTGGCGCGTCGTGCGCGCAATCTGGTCGCGCAGACGCTCGAGCGGCACGATCTCGTGCAATTGCCGCCAGAACTGCCAAAGGAGATCGGCATCCGCGAGCGCCCGGTGGCGGGCGGCGGGAACGAGGCCATGCCGCTCGATCAGCGCATCGAGTCCGTGTCGCGCCTCCCGCGGAAACAGCGCGCGCGACAACCGCACCGTGCACAGCACGTCCGGATTGAATGCGAAGCCGGCGCGCTCGAATTCGGCACGCAGGAAACCCCGGTCGAAGCTCGCGTTGTGCGCGACGAACAGCTTGCCGTCGAGCCGCTCGAACAGCACGGGCGCGAGCGACGCGAACGACGGCGCGTCGCGCACCATCTCATCGGAAATGCCCGTCAGTTGCTGGATGAACGGCGGAATCGATTGCCCCGGATTGACCAGTGTCGTCCATGTCGATACGCCCAGCGGGCCGATTTCGACCACGCCGATTTCAGTGATGCGGTGCTCGGCGGACGAACCACCGGTGGTTTCGAGATCGACGAAGACGAGCGGCTGTTCGCAGGCGGGATCGGACGGACGGAAATCGGACATGAAAATGCGGGAGAGACAATGCTTCCGTGAGTATGCACCGGCAGGCGTGTTCGCGACCAGTCCGAAGCGGATTCGATTCGCCGGTCACGGGTTTTCGTGCCCCAAAAAGCAAAAAGCCCCCGCGATGCGGGGGCCGGACGTGATCGGCAATGCGTGGCGCGTCAGACCGCCTGGATATTCGCTGCCTGCTTGCCTTTCGGCCCGACTTTCACATCGAAGGAAACGCGCTGGTTTTCCTTCAGCGTTTTGAAGCCGTCCATCCGGATTTCGGAAAAGTGCGCAAACAGATCTTCGCCACCATTGTCGGACGTAATAAAGCCGAAACCTTTAGCATCGTTAAACCATTTTACGATACCGGTATCCATACCTTCGTTCCCCACTCGATTAGATCAAAAAAGCTACTGTTTATAGCCGCTTCCCGAAATCCCGCAACGGCGCGCCGACACTCACCCCCAGCGCTCCGCCCGGGGACGGAGTGCTGACTTTATAAATTGGACAATCCGGGTGCGTCAAGGGAATTTTTGGCGCCTTCTTTATCAAAAAAACGTCAATACCACTGGAATCGGTACACCATCGTCTTTTATTAATTGATCCGTACCAAAAACCTGTCAATATTACCGGGATCGAATCACCGATAATCAAAAACATGAAAAACCTACCGGGGACAAATCGGGCCGGTAAAATCATCGGGTTTTTTCCGGATTGCCAAGAACGAAGGACGTAGCGATGCTGGTGCAAGGCATTGGAAGGAGAAGGTCATGTGGCTGGACGGAATCAAACGCCTTGCGAGCCGGCTCGCACGCGTACGCCGCAAGTCCCGCGCGCTGGCCGAGTCTCGTGAAACGCCATGCGATACCGAGTTCGACCCGACCTGGCACGGCGATCATTGGCAGAACCTGCTGGCTTCACCGCTGGACGCCCGTCACTACGTGATGGAAGACTGGACGTACACGCCGCCGCTGGCCGAGGCCGATGACACGCAGCCGACAGGCAAGCGCAAGCGGCGCTCGTACAAGCAATAGGGATCCGGGAGACGGGCAAAAAAAAGCGCGACTGGGAAGTCGCGCCGACAAAGGTTTGGAGATCTTTTCCGTCAACGAAAAAGTCTGCTTCGGAAAGCAGAGATCGCAGTATAGCGAGAGAACATCCTTTCATTATCCATGCTCGGCACAAACCTCTATTGCCGATGTGTCAATAATCGCGCGAGGTCTGCCCCGCCCGCCACTGATTGCCTGTCGCGATCGCGCAACGCCCACGACACCCGTTATGCAGTCCTGAGCACCTTCTCCGCCTGCTGCGCTGCCGCAAAGTCTTGATGGCCGGGGCTCCCGGCGCATACACTCATTCTTGCGGGATTCAAAATACAGTATTGCCGGAAGCAATTTCCTTTTGCACCCGGACCAATCCGTACACTGCAAATGGATTTCCGACGAAGGCGCCGCGCTCAACGCGCACGGCGTCGCCGACACGCGACGCCGCCGATGCCCGCAGCAGGTTCGATCGACATCATCCTGTTTGGAGACAGATCATGAAAAAGCCCCTGATCGTCGCCGCATTGACCGGCGTGTGTGCCACTGCCGCCCATGCGCAAAGCAGCGTCACGCTGTACGGCCTGATCGATGCAGGCATCACCTATACGAACAACCAGGGTGGTCACAGCGCGTGGCAGGAGACCAGCGGCTCGATCAACGGCAGCCGCTGGGGCCTGCGCGGCACCGAGGATCTCGGAGGCGGACTGAAAGCGATCTTCACCTTGGAAAACGGCTTCGGCATCAACAACGGTTCGCTCAAGCAGAACGGCCGCGAATTCGGCCGCCAGGCTTTCGTCGGCCTCGCGCACCAAAGCTACGGCTCGCTCACGCTCGGCCGCCAGTACGACAGCGTCGTCGATTTCCTCGGCCCGCTGTCGCTGACCGGCACCCAATACGGCGGCACGCAGTTCGCGCACCCGTTCGACAACGACAATCTGAACAACTCGTTCCGGATCAACAACTCGGTCAAGTATCAGAGTGCCAATTACGGCGGCCTGAAGTTCGGCGCGCTGTATGGCTTCTCGAATTCCAGCGATTTCTCGAACAACCGCGCATACAGCGTGGGCGCGTCGTACAGCTATCTGGGCTTCAACGTCGCGGCCGCGTACATGCAACTCAACAACAACATCAACGCGCTGTCGCTCGCAGCCAGCGACCCCGGCGCGGTGGCCGGCGACTGGACGTTCGCCGCCAGCCGTCAGCGCACCTGGGGCGCGGGCCTCAACTACACGTTCGGGCCCGCGACGGCCGGCTTCGTGTTCACGCAGACGCGCCTGACCGATTCGGCCAGGATCAGCGCCGGGCAGTCCGGCGTGTCGGGCGGCATCCCGCTCACCGGCGGCACGCGCTTCAACAATTACGAAGTGAATGGCCGCTACGCGCTGACACCGGCATTCTCGCTCGCGGGTTCGTACACGTACACCGACGCCCGCCTCGACGGCCAGACGCCCAGCTGGCACCAGTTCAACCTGCAGGCCGACTATGCGCTGTCGAAGCGCACCGACCTGTATCTGCAGGGCGAGTACCAGCGGGTCAATGCGGACGGCCTGGCTGTGGGCGCGAACATCAACGGGCTCGGCAGCGCGTCGTCGACGAACAAGCAGATTGCGGTCACGGCCGGCATGCGCCACCGCTTCTGAGCAATGCGATCGGTCCCCGCCCGGCAACGACCGTCATGATGAAGCGCCCCACCCGGGGCGCTCGTTGTTTCAGCGCTGCGCTGTGCGAATGCACCGCTCCCCGCTCACGCGCTGCCCGGTGCCGGATAGCGAACGTCGAGCACGTCGATCGGCTGGGGACCAGCCGGCGTCATCAGCGTGACGGTGTCGCCGATCTTCGCCTTGATGAGGGCTCGTGCGACCGGCGAAATCCAGCTGACACAGCCGCGATCGAGATCGACCTCGTCGATCCCGACGATCGTGACGGTGTGATCCTCGCCGTCCGGCGTCTCGTAATCGACGGTCGCGCCGAAGAACACCTGGTCGACATTCTCCTGCCGGCTCGCGTCGACGACTTCGGCGAGATCGAGCCGCTTCGTCAGAAAGCGGATCCGGCGGTCGATCTCGCGCAACCGCCGCTTGCCGTAGATGTAGTCGCCGTTCTCCGATCGATCGCCGTTCGATGCGGCCCACGACACCAACCGCACGACTTCGGGACGCTCGACGTCGATCAGGTTCAGGAGTTCGTCCCTGAGCCGCTTGTGGCCGGCCGGGGTGATGTAGTTCTTCGTGCCCGCCGGAATCGCGGGTTGACTCGGGTCGAGATCGTCGTCGTCGCCGTCCGACTCTTTGACAAACGCCTTGTTCATGATGCAGATTCAACACTTGGATGACTGATGCATCAAGGGTACACGAACGCGGCCGCCCAGGATCGGGTGACATTTTTTGCGAATAAGGCTTCCCTTTTTATACAACCCTGCTATACTTCCGCTTCTGCGTGCGGCTGTAGCTCAGTTGGATAGAGTACTTGGCTACGAACCAAGGGGTCGTGGGTTCGAATCCTGCCAGCCGCGCCACCTTTTTCGAGGGCCTTCCAAACCGAAGGCCCTTTCAGTTCGATGTTGTAGCGTTTTGTTTTTGCGTGCGGCTGTAGCTCAGTTGGATAGAGTACTTGGCTACGAACCAAGGGGTCGTGGGTTCGAATCCTGCCAGCCGCGCCACCTTTTTGGGGGCCTTCCCATCGCAGAAGGTTCCGACAGTTGAAGTAGTACCGCTTTGCGTGCGGCTGTAGCTCAGTTGGATAGAGTACTTGGCTACGAACCAAGGGGTCGTGGGTTCGAATCCTGCCAGCCGCGCCACCTCAGAAGGGCCTTCCTCCGGGAAGGCCCTTTTTTCTTTTCCGCCTCCCCCTCTTTTGTTCGGCCACCGCCCGCTCGAGTCGGGTTGCCACTTCATGACATCGCCCGACGCGCTGCATACATGAAAACGGCGGCCCGTGGCCGCCGTCGCATCCCGCCGCAAACCACCGCGCGACGTCAGTAATCCTGCCGCTCGCGCTCGATGCGCATGCCGCCGTCGTGACGCGCATGCACGCTGTCGTCGGTCGAGCGCTCGCGCATGATCCGCATCACGTCCGGATTGGTCCGCACGCGCCGCATCACGTTCGCGAGATGCACGCGATCGCTGACCTGGATCACGAACCGCAGCACCGTCGATTCGTGCGTCAGATCCTCGTCCATCGCGATGTGAACGATGTTCGCGTCGGCCGACGTGATGTCCGCCGCGACGCGCGCGAAGATGCCCTTCGTGTTCTTCACGAGCGCCTTCACCGCGACGTCGAACAGACGACCCGGCTGCGGCGCCCACTCGACGTCGATCCAGCGGCCCGGATCGCGACGATGGATGCGCTGCGCGACCCGGCAATCGGTCGTATGAATCGCCATCCCGAGGCCGATGCCGATATAGCCCATGATCGCATCGCCCGGAATCGGCCGGCAGCACGCCGACAGTTGCACGGACATCCCTTCGGTGCCGGTGATCACGACCGGCGGCGCATTGTGCGCGGGATGCCGCTCGGACTTCGGCAGATCGTCGTCCGCATCGCGGCCGGTCATCAGCACCTCGATGCGCTTGGCCATCACCGCGGCGACGCGGCGGCCGAGGCCGATGTCCGCGAAGATTTCCTGGCGGCTCTTGTTGCCCGTCCACTGGACGAGCTTCTCCCACACCTCCGGCGTTACATCGGCGAGCGCGAGCCCATAACCCTTCAGGCTCTGATCGACGAGCCGCTCGCCGAGCTGCACCGACTCGTTCAGGCGCATCGTCTTCAGGTAGTGACGAATCGCCGAACGCGCCTTGCCGGTGCGCACGAAACCGAGCCACGCGGGGTTCGGCTTCGAATACGGCGCGGTGATGACCTCGACGATGTCGCCGCTCTTCAGCTCGGTGCGCAGCGGCAGCAACTCGTTGTTGATCTTCACGGCCACGCACTGGTTGCCGAGATCGCTGTGGATCGAATACGCGAAATCGAGCGCCGTCGCGCCGCGCGGCAACGCCATGATCTTCGACTTCGGCGTGAACACGTAGACCGCATCCGGGAACAGGTCGATCTTCACGTGCTCGAGGAATTCGCTCGAATCGCCGGCTTCGCTCTGGATGTCGAGCAGCGACTTCAGCCACTGATGCGCGCGCTTCTGCACGTCGTTCAGATCCGCGCCGCCGTTCTTGTACAGCCAGTGCGCGGCCACGCCGGCCTCGGCGATCTCGTGCATCTTGCGCGTGCGCACCTGGAACTCGATCGGCGCGCCGAACGGGCCGACGAGCGTCGTGTGCAGCGACTGATAGCCGTTGATCTTCGGGATCGCGATGTAGTCCTTGAACTTGCCGGGCACGGGCTTGTACAACGCGTGCAACGCACCGATGCACGTGTAGCAGTCGAGCGGACTCTCGACGACGACGCGAAAGCCGTATACGTCGAGCACCTGCGAGAACGACAGCTGCTTGTCGCGCATCTTGCGATAGATGCTGTAGATCGTCTTCTCGCGGCCGGTGATCTCCGCGTCGAGCTTCGCGTCGCTCATCGCGCGCTGAGCAGCCTCGAGGATCTTGCTGATCACTTCGCGGCGGTTGCCGCGCGCGGCCTTCACGGCCTTCTCGAGCGTCGCGTAGCGATGCGGGTTGAAGTTCGCGAAGCTCATGTCCTGCAACTCGCGATACGTGTTGTTCAACCCGAGGCGGTGCGCGATCGGCGCGTAGATGTCGAGCGTCTCGCGTGCGACGCGCCGGCGCTTTTCCATCGGCACCGCGCCGAGCGTGCGCATGTTGTGCAGACGGTCGGCGAGCTTGACGAGGATGACCCGCACGTCGCGCGCCATCGCGAGCAGCATCTTGCGGAAGTTTTCCGCCTGCGCTTCCTCGCGGCTGCGGAACTCCATCTTGTCGAGCTTCGACAGGCCGTCGACCAGTTCGGCGACCTTCGGGCCGAACCGTTCGGCCAGCTCGCTCTTGGTCACGCCCTGGTCTTCCATCACGTCGTGCAGGAGCGCGGCCATCACGGCTTGCGCGTCGAGCTTCCAGCCGGCACAGATTTCCGCGACGGCGACGGGATGGGTGATGTAGGGTTCGCCGCTCTGGCGATATTGACCGAGGTGGGCTTCGTCACTGAAGTGGAACGCCGCCTTGACCTCTTTGATTTCTTCCGGAGGGAGATACTCGGCAAGCGCGGCCGTCAGTTTCGCGATCGAAACGACGCCGTGCTTGCGCGGCTGCTCCGGCGTGGCGGTCGGCCCGAACAGATGCCGGAAGGACTGTTCGAGGACCGCGTCGATGTACTGGCGCGCAGGCGACTGGGCCGTGGCTTCGGTGGTCGAATCCGCGGAGGCGGACGATGGGGTGGTGCTCATATTCGCCTCCAGGTCGAGTCGTTGCGCGCGTGGACTACATGGCTGGAACGGGCCGGATGCGCGTTACACCGGCACCTTCTTCAGCATCTCGACGCCGACCTGGCCGGCAGCGATCTCGCGCAGCGCGACGACGGTCGGCTTGTCGCGGCTCTCGATCTTCGGCGTATGGCCTTGCGCGAGCTGCCGCGCGCGGTAAGTGGCGGCGAGCGCCAGTTCGAAGCGGTTGGGGATTTGCTTCAGGCAGTCTTCGACGGTAATGCGAGCCATGTTGGTAATTCCTTCTGAATATAGTCCCTATTCTACCTTATGTCCCTCTACCCCCGCGTCATTCCGCGTGGGGCAAATGGATGCCGAGCTCGATGAACAGCTCGGTATGTCGCGCGTACTGCGAAGCAAAGCGCAGGCGCGTCGCCGCGACGATGCATTCGAGCTCGGCCAGTGCACGATCGAAATTTTCGTTGATCACGACGTATTCCGCTTCCGACGCGTGCGCCATCTCGCTGCCCGCGGCGAGCAGGCGTCGCGTGATCACGTTCGGCTCGTCCTGGCCGCGCTTCTTCAGACGTTCCTCGAGCGCGTCGAGCGACGGCGGCAGAATGAAGATGCCGACCGCGTTGCGGAACTGCTTCTTCACCTGCTGCGCGCCCTGCCAGTCGATCTCGAGCAGCACGTCGTGGCCGCTCATCATCTGCTCCTCGATCCAGACGCGCGACGTACCGTAGTAGTTGCCGTGCACTTCCGCGCTTTCGAGGAATTCGTGCGCGGCGTGGCGCGCGCGGAAATCCTCGACGGTCGTGAAGTGGTAGTGCTGGCCGTCCTGCTCGCCCGGGCGCGGCTTGCGCGTCGTGTACGAAATCGACAGGCAGATGTCGCTGTCCTTCGACAGCAGTGCGTTCACGAGCGTCGACTTGCCGGCGCCCGACGGCGCGATGACCATGAACAGGTTGCCGGGATAGACGCCGCCGTGCAGCGCATGCGACGCGTGGCCGTCGTGAGTGGGATGGGTCATGTTGCGTTACTCCAGGTTTTGCACTTGCTCACGCATCTGCTCGATCAACAGCTTGAGCGCCATCGATGCGTCGGCCAGTTCCTTCGCCGCCGCCTTCGAGCCGAGCGTGTTTGCTTCTCGATTCAGTTCCTGCATCATGAAGTCGAGACGCTTGCCGACGCGGCCGCCCTTCTCGATCACGTGACGCGTTTCGTTCAGGTGCGCGGTGAGTCGCGACAGTTCTTCCGCGATGTCGATCCGGATGCCGTACATCGTCACTTCCTGACGAATGCGTTCTGCGGCTTCCTCGCGCGTGACGATCGGCGCGCTGCCTTCGGGCGCCGCGATGCCGAGCGCCTCCTGCAGCCGCTCGACGATCTTCTGCTGATGCTTCGCGATCAGCTCCGGCACGAGCGGCGTGATGCGCGCGACGATCGCCTCCATCTCGGTGACGTTCGATAGCAGCATCGTCGCCAGCTGCGCGCCTTCGCGCGAACGCACGACGACGAGTTCACCGATCGCTTCCTTGCCGCACGCGAGCACCGCGTCGCGGATCGCTTCCGCCGACACGCCGCTCTCGGCGAGCACGCCTGGCCAGCGCAGGATCTCGCCCGCACGCAGGCGACCGACACCCGGGAACGAATCGAGCACCGAGCGCTCGAGCTCGGCAAGCTGGCCGAGCGCCGTCTGGTTCAGCGCACCGGCACCGATGCTCTGCTCGCCGCGCTGCAGGTTGATGCGCACGTCGACCTTGCCGCGCGACAGCTTGTTCATCAGCATTTCGCGCAGCGCAGGCTCGCACGCGCGCACGTCGTCCGGCATGCGGAAATTCAGGTCGAGGAAGCGCGAGTTCACGGTGCGCAGTTCGACCGACACGCTGGTGCCGCCGTTGCCGGTGGCCGTCGCGAGTTCGCGCGTCGCGCTCGCGTAGCCCGTCATGCTGTAGATCATGGTTCGTCTCGCCGTCTGGGTGCCCTTCTCGGGCGGGAATATGTCGAGGCGCCCGGCGCATTGCAAGGCGCGGGGCGGGAAGCGCGCATTATCCCATTTTTGCGCCCCACCCCGCCGGGCAAGGCAGCCGTTCGGCGCTAAAATCGGGGTTTCCTCTTCCGTCCACGATTCCCCCATGACGTCTTCCCTGTCCCGCCCGAGCGGCCGCCGCGCCGACGAACTGCGCAAGGTCGCCCTCACGCGCCATTACACGAAACACGCCGAAGGCTCGGTACTCGTCGAATTCGGCGATACCAAGGTGATCTGCACCGCGAGCGTCGCCGAACGCGTGCCCGAATTCCTGCGCGATCGCGGCCAGGGCTGGCTGACGGCGGAATACGGGATGCTGCCGCGCGCGACGCACACGCGCAGCGACCGTGAAGCCGCGCGCGGCAAGCAGACGGGCCGCACGCAGGAAATTCAGCGCCTGATCGGCCGCGCGCTGCGCGCGGTGTTCGATCTCGAAGCGCTCGGCCCGCGCACGATCCACATCGACTGCGACGTGATCCAGGCCGACGGCGGCACGCGCACGGCCAGCATCACCGGCGCCTTCGTCGCCGCGCACGACGCCGTGTCGAAGCTGATCGCGGCCGGCAAGCTCGCGCGCTCGCCGATCACCGACCACGTCGCCGCGATCTCGGTCGGCGTGTACGAAGGCGCGCCCGTGCTCGACCTCGACTACGCGGAAGATTCGCGCTGCGACACCGACATGAACGTCGTGATGACGGGCGCCGGCGGCTTCGTCGAAGTCCAGGGCACCGCCGAAGGCGTGCCGTTCTCGCGCGCCGAGATGAACGCGCTGCTCGACCTCGCGCAAAGCGGGATCGGCCAGCTCGTGCAGTTGCAGAAGGACGTGCTGGGCGCCGGCCATGTCTGACGATCGCACCCTCGCGCCGCTGTCGCGCATCGTGCTCGCGTCGAACAACGCCGGCAAGCTGCGCGAGTTCACCGCGCTGTTTTCGACGGTCGGCATCGAGATCGTGCCGCAGGGCGACCTGGCCGTGCCGGAGGCGGACGAGCCGTTCGGCACGTTCATCGAGAACGCGCTGACGAAAGCACGGCACGCGTCGCGGCTCACCGGCCTACCGGCGATCGCCGACGATTCGGGCCTGTGCGTGCGCGCGCTGCGCGGCGCACCGGGCGTCTATTCCGCACGCTACGCGCAGCGCGCGGGCGGCGACAAGGGCGACGCGGCGAACAATGCGTACCTCGTCGAGCAGCTGCGCGGCGTCGCCGACCGGCGCGCATACTATTGCTGCGTGCTCGCGCTGGTGCGCCACGCGGACGATCCCGAGCCGCTGTTCGCCGAAGGTCGCTGGGAAGGCGAGATCGTCGACACGCCGCGCGGCGAACACGGATTCGGCTACGACCCGTATTTCCACCTGCCGTCGCTCGGCGCGACGGCGGCCGAGCTCGAGCCGGCCGTGAAGAACACGCACAGCCATCGCGCGCTCGCGCTGAAGGCACTGCTCGCGCGGCTCGCGGAGGAACCGGCATGATCGTCTTCGTCACGCATTCGCAACCGGAGGCCGCATGAGCCAGGCGGCGGAAACCGGCGCGCGCGTCGTCGCGGCCTTCACGTCGCCCGGGCAGGTGCGGCTCACGTCGCTGCCGCCGCTCGCGCTGTACGTGCATTTTCCGTGGTGCGTGCGCAAGTGCCCGTACTGCGATTTCAACTCGCACGAGTGGAAGGGCGAGCGGTTTCCGGAAACCGAGTACCTCGACGCGCTGCGCGCCGATCTCGAACAGGCGCTGCCGCTCGTCTGGGGCCGGCAGGTGCATACGGTGTTCATCGGCGGCGGCACGCCGAGCCTGCTGTCGGCGGCCGGCCTCGACCGGCTGCTGTCCGACGTGCGCGCGCTGCTGCCGCTCGATGCCGACGCCGAGATCACGCTCGAGGCGAACCCGGGCACGTTCGAGGCCGCGAAGTTCGCGCAGTTCCGCGCGAGCGGCGTGAACCGCCTGTCCGTCGGCATCCAGAGCTTCAACGAAGGCCATCTGAAAGCGCTCGGCCGCATTCACGACACTGCGCAGGCACGCGCGGCCGTCGAGATCGCCGCGAAGACGTTCGACAACTTCAACCTCGACCTGATGTTCGCGCTGCCGAACCAGACGCTCGACGAATGCCGGGCCGACATCGAGACCGCGCTGTCGTTCGCGCCGCCGCATCTGTCGCTGTATCACCTGACGCTCGAACCGAACACGCTGTTCGCGAAGTTTCCGCCCGTGGTGCCCGACGACGACGCGTCGGCCGACATGCAGGAATGGATCCACGCGCGCACGGCCGAGGCCGGTTACGGCCGCTACGAAGTGTCCGCTTACGCGAAGCCGAATCATCAGTGCAAGCACAACCTGAACTACTGGCGCTTCGGCGACTATCTCGGGATCGGCGCGGGCGCGCACACGAAGCTGTCGTTCCCGAACCGGATCCTGCGGCAGGCACGCTACAAGCATCCGGCTACCTTCATCGAACAGGCGATGGCCGGCACGCCGGTGCAGGAAGAACGTGAAGTCGGTGCGCGCGACCTGCCGTTCGAGTTCATGCTGAACACGCTGCGGCTCGTCGAGGGCTTCCCCGTGCACAGCTTCGTCGAACGCACGGGTTTGCCGATCGGCACGATCGAGCAGGCACTCAAGGATGCGGAGCAGCGCGGACTCATCACGCGCGATTTTGCGCAGATCGCGCCGACGCCGCTTGGTCAACGGTTCCTCAACGACCTGCAGGAATTGTTCCTGCGCGACGATTGAGGCGGAACGAGGCGGCATTTCGGTTACAATGCCGCCTCGTGTGGAAGCGTGGCCGAGCGGTTTAAGGCACCGGTCTTGAAAACCGGCGACGGGAAACTGTCCGTGAGTTCGAATCTCACCGCTTCCGCCAGGAAGTTCGCCAAACCCCGTCCATTCATCGAATGACGGGGTTTTTGTTTGTTCGACGCGCGCCGCGCACGGTGCCCGCCCCGCGTGCCGGCGCATCTCGCCCGATGCCGTTACAATCCGGCGCTCCGATTCGCGAAACGGGAAACCACGTCATGAAGTCCTTCATCGCCTCGTCGCTCGTCGCCCTGGCCGCCGTCGGCACGCACGCCGCGGCCGCCGATTCCGCCTCCGGCACCGACGCGCAAACGCCGTCATGCGCGATTGCGTACGTGAAGGGTGTCGGCGGCTCGCCGCGCAGCCTGCGCGAATATCTCGCGAGCCCGACGCCGTACAACTATCTGAAGGAAAACGAGATCCAGTGCAAGGTGTCGGATGACGGGCGCGCATCGAACTGCACCGGCGTGACCTATATCCGCAACGAACAGGTCAGCGTGTACGACGATTCCGACCCGGCGACGCTGACGGTCGTCGCGCCGGTGGAACTCGAGCACGGCCAGAAGTATCCCGTGATCCTCGTGGTGCAGCGCAAGGACGCGCGCTGCACGCGGTAACGCGCGCCACGGCACGCCCGCCGTCCGCCGACGACGACGCGCGCGAGCCTCACGGGCCGGGCCGCCATCGCCTAGAATTCGATCAGCACGGCGACACGACCGCCGCCGCGACTCGATGCCGCCCGCGCCATCCGTGCGTGCGGCCCAGGGAGACCGCCATGACCGAATTGTCGACAGCGACGGATCACGTCGATTACGAAGGCTTCGAGATCCATGTGGTGCCGGGCATCGCCCCGGGCAGCGACACGCGTTACACCTACACCGGCTATGTCTGCCATCCTGGCGCGAATCCCGCGCTGCCCGATCATGCGGTGCCCTTCCACGCGGACGGCGAGGAAAGCTTCGCGAGCGTCGACGAAGCGGTTCAGGAAGCCGTGCACATCGGCAAGAGCATCATCGACGGCACGCATCCGGACCTGTCCGTTCTGTCGCTCGTAACACACGGCTACTAAGCGGGCAGATCGGGCCACGCCCACCGCCACTGCGTGCGACGCGCGTGCGCATATCGCGCCCGCGCCGTCACATGTCACGTCACATCGGAACACATGCCGGTCGGCCCGCCGATCGCCATCATCCGCGAATCGCTACGTCCCGCTTCGCGCACTATGCGTTTCTCCCGATAACAGGTCGCGGCCGGACGCCTATCATTTTTTTATCGTCACCCACCGGCAGTCCGCCATGTCTCATCTTCCCCACCCGGGCGCCAGCCGGCTGCGTGTTGCCTGGCTGGTCGCCACCTCGTTGCTTGCCGCCTGCACGATCACGCCGCCGCCATCGCTGCGCTCGGTGCAGACGATCCCGTCCGTCATCCGCAACGCGAATCGCGACCAGTACCGCGTGGAAGTCGCGCGGTGCGTCACCGAGCACAATCCGTCCGGCGTCGCGCGCGGGACGCCGCAGGCGATGCTGCGCTCGCTCGTCGTCGTCGCGTTCACCGTCGATGGCAGCGGCCGCCTCGTCAACGCATCCGTTTATCGCAGCAACGGCGACAGCGAAGCGGAAGGGCTCGCGCTCGCGTCGCTGCGTCGCTCGGCGCCGCTGCCGCCACCGCCGTCGAAACTGCTGGACGGCAATGGCCGGCTCGAGATGATGGAAGGCTGGCTGTTCAACGACGACGGACGTTTCCAGTTGCAAAGCACCGCATCCGCACAGGCGCAATCGCTCGACTGAGCCCGCGCCCGCCCGCGATTGCCGCTATGTCGCGGCGCTGGCTATAATTTTCCGCAATCGCGCGGCCACCCTCCCGCGCGCGCGTTCGCGCGCCGCACCCGGCATGCGAGCCGACCACGCCGGCACAGGGCGGCGGCGACCTATCCGTCTCCATCGTCGACCGGCGGGTGACGTCAGCGCCACGACGCGCGTTCACGCCGCTACCGCATCATCCGCCCGGCTGCGCTCTCCCGGCAGGCGTCCACCTGCCTGCCCGAGCGCACGCTCAAGCGAATGCCCCAACGACAAAACGGAGACATCCATGTCCGCATCTCCCCCGGCCGTTGCACACGCAACCGGTTCGGCCGGCGCCGTCAGCCACCGGCGCATCGTGTTCGCGAGCTTCATCGGCACCGCGATCGAGTTCTACGACTTCTACGTCTACGCGACTGCCGCCGCACTCGTCATCGGCCCCGTGTTCTTCCCGCACGGCTCCGCGACCGCACAGGCGCTGTCCGCATTCGTCACGTTCGGCATCGCATTCATCGCGCGGCCGATCGGCTCGTTCCTGTTCGGCCACTTCGGTGACCGCATCGGTCGCAAGTCGACGCTCGTCGCGTCGCTGCTCGTCATGGGCGTGTCCACCACCGCGATCGGCTTCGTGCCCGGCTACGACACGATCGGCACACTCGCGCCGGTGCTGCTGTGCGTGCTGCGCTTCGGCCAGGGGATCGGCCTCGGCGGCGAATGGGGCGGCGCGGCGCTGCTCGCGACCGAGCACGCGCCGCAAGGCAAGCGCGGCTGGTTCGGGATGTTCCCGCAGCTGGGCCCGTCGGTGGGCTTCCTGATGTCGAACGGGCTGTTCTTCGCGCTCGCGCTGTCGCTGTCCGACGAACAATTCCGCAGCTGGGGCTGGCGCATCCCGTTCCTCGTCAGTGCGGTGCTCGTCGCGCTCGGCCTGTACGTGCGGCTGAAGATCACCGAGACGCCGGCGTTCCAGGCCGCACTCGACCGCAACGAACGCGTGCGCGTGCCGGTCGCGACGCTCGTCTCGCAACATTGGCGCCCCACATTGCTCGGCGCACTCGCGATGGTGGTCTGCTACACGCTGTTCTATATCTCGACGGTGTTCTCGCTGTCGTATGGCGTGTCGACGCTGCACATTCCGCGTCAGAGCTTCCTCGGCCTGTTGTGCTTCGCTGTCGTGTTCATGGGGCTCGCCACGCCGCTGTCGGCGTGGGCGTCGGATCGCTTCGGCCGCAAGCCGGTGCTGGTCGTCGGCGCGATCGCCGCACTGCTGTCCGGCTTCGCGATGGAGCCGCTGCTCGGCAGCGGCTCGATGCCGCTCGTCGCGTTGTTCCTGACGCTCGAGCTGTTCCTGATGGGCGTGACGTTCGCGCCGATGGGCGCGCTGCTGCCCGAGTTGTTCCCGACCAACGTCCGCTATACGGGCGCGGGCGTCGCGTACAACCTCGGCGGGATCCTCGGCGCGTCGATCGCGCCGTACATCGCGCAGCTGCTCGCCGCGCGCGGCGGCCTGTCGTGGGTCGGCGGCTACGTGTCGGTCGCGGCAGCGATCAGCCTGATCGGCGTGCTGCTGATGCGCGAAACCCGCGACGCATCGCTCGTCTGAGCCTCAGGGGCGCCTCGGGTTGTGTAGCGGGCGGCGCTGACTATACTCGATCCGGGGGCGCCGTCGCGCACCCCCGGATCCCCAAAGGAGCCGCCGCGATGAACATCCGCCTCGACAACGCCGACCTCGTCCTGATCCTGGCGCTCGCGCTGGGTGGCGCCCTGCTGCTCGCGGCCCGCTTCCGGCCGAAAACCTGGCGCGGCCTCCTGTTCGAGGCGCTGCTCGCCAACCTGGCCGCCGTCGCCGCGGTGCTCACGGTCGAAGCACTGCTCGCCTGAACCGGCCGGCCCCGTTTCCGCGGTGCCCATTCACGACGATAGCGGCCCTGTGCAGGCCTTAGGCCGTCAGCCGCTCGCGCTGCGCGCCGTAGGCCGACCCGACCGCATCGATCGCATCGAGTGCCTGCGCCACCGACGGCGGCGCGCCGGGCTCGCCGATCGACAGTGCATTCGGTGCGCCGCCAATGCCGCAATGGTGGCGCGAGGTCGCGACGAAAATCATCACGGTCGGCCGCTGCAGCGCATGCGCCATGTGCACGAACCCGGTATCGACCCCCACCACGAGCGCAGCCCGGCCGATGGCCGCGCCCAGTTCGCGCACCGACATCGCGGGCAGCACGACCGCGCCCGGCGCGCGCGCGGCAATGTCCTGCGCGTCGTCGTGCTCGGCGGCCGATCCCCACGGCAACAACACGCGCACGCCACGCGCCATCATCCGGGTGGCTAGCGCGGCCCAGTCGTCGGCCGGCCATTTCTTGTCCGGATTGGACGTCGCGTGGAACAGCAGCATGAACGGCGCGCCGTCGGTCACGGCGGGCGGCAGGCTCGCATCCTGCGGCGGGACGATTCCGTACTCGGCGATCCCTTCGGGGACATAGCCAAGCGCCTCGCCGGCGCTCACGCGCATCCCGTGCCACGCGTCGCAGTCCGGCCGCGGGCCGAAGCGATGCGAGTACGCGAAACGGGCGCCCGTCTCGCCAAGATCCTGCGTCTGGTAGCCGACACGGCGTGCGGCGCGCGCGAGTGCCGAGATGATGGCGCTCTTGTAGACGCCGTGCAGGTCGATGACGGCATCGTAGCGGTGCGCGCGCAGCGCGCCGATCGACGCGGAGATCGCCTTCAGGTCACCGCCGTTGCGGAGCTTCTTGAACCGCCGCAGCGGCGCGCAGAGTACGTCGCTCACGCCCGGGTGCCAGCGCACGACCTCCGCGCACGATTCATCCACGGCCCAATCGACCCTCACGCCCGGGAAGGCGCGATGGAGGTCCGCGACGACGGGCAGCGTCTGGACGACGTCGCCGAGCGACGTCACTTTCACGATGAGGATGCGTTTCACGTTCGTTATGAGGAATGGCTGGCCATTTCGCCATGCTATCGACGCTTGCGGTGCGCGGATATTACACCGACATTACATTTGCAACAAAATGCGACGCATTTGTGAATATTTGTCGAGCCCCGCCGCATCAGGTTCTTTTTATAATGCGTTCTTTGCCCTCCCGGCCCGCTGCCGATGCAACGCCCCCCCCTTCCTGCCCTGTTCCCTGCCCTCACCCGCCGCTCGCTGCGGATCTGGCGCCAGTACGGCGTGTTCTGGCTCGGCGCGATCGCCGTCGGCCTCGCGGCCGTGCTGTACGCGCGGCTGATCGACTGGGGCTACGACACCTTCCGCACGATGCGCGACCACGCCGCGTGGCTGCCGCTGCTGCTGACGCCGTCGATCGCCGCGGCGTCGGCATGGCTCACGCGCCGCTTCTTCCGCGGCGCGGAGGGCAGCGGGATCCCGCAGGTCATTGCGACACTGCACGCGAGCCCGAGCGCATTCGGTGCGCGGCTGCTGACGCTGCGCATCCTGTTCGGCAAGGTCCTGATCTCGTTCCTGGGAATCCTCGGCGGCTTCACGATCGGCCGCGAAGGCCCGACCGTGCAGGTCGGCGCGGCGCTGATGTTCAACCTGCGGCGCTTCTACCCGCGCTCGAACGCGCAGATCGAACGGCAACTGGTGCTCGCCGGCGCGGCGGCCGGCCTGTCGGCGGCATTCAATACGCCGCTCGCCGGGATCGTGTTCGCGATCGAGGAGCTGACCCGCAGTTTCTCCGCCCGCGCAAGCGGCGTGCTGATCACCGCGATCATCCTCGCCGGTGTCGTCGCATTGGGACTGAACGGCAACTACACGTACTTCGGCACGATCGACGCCGGCCAGCATTTTCCGAAGATGCTTGCCGTCGCCGTGCTCGTCACCGCGATCGTGACGGGCATCGCGGGCGGTCTTTTCAGCTGGCTGCTGCTCAATACGGGCCGCTGGCTGCCCGCGCGCCTGCTCGGCCTGTATCGCGAGCGCCCGATCGCGTTCGCGGCGCTGTGCGGCTTCGTGATCGCGGTCGTCGGCCTCGTGTCGGGCGGGACGACGTTCGGCAGCGGCTATGCCGAGGCACGCGGCCTGCTCGACGGCCATGAACGGCTGTCGGTGCTTTATCCGTTCCTGAAGATGGTGTCGATGGTCGCGTCGTACCTGCCGGGCATCCCGGGCGGGATCTTCGCGCCTTCGCTGTCGATCGGCGCCGGGTTCGGCAACCTGCTGCACATCGTGTTCGGCAACATGAGCCTGCCGATGCTGATCGCGCTCGCGATGGTCGGCTACCTCGCGGCGGTCACGCAGTCGCCGATCACGTCGTTCGTGATCGTGATGGAGATGATCAACGGTCACGCGCTCGTGATTTCGCTGATGGCGACCGCGCTGGTATCGAGTCGCATGGCGCGCTTCTTCGCACCGCCCCTCTACGAAACACTCGCCGAGCGCTATCTCGCTCCGCCCGCGGCCACCGCGGAACCCGCCGCGGCACCGGCGGCTGCGGCCGCGGTCGTCGAGCCGCAGGATGCGGCCGCCGCGCCCGCCGATCCGCTCGACACGCTGCGCGAGCAGGACGGTGGCGAGCCGGAGGCCCCAGTGGCCGCCAACGTCGCCACGCACACGCCGGCGACGTCGCACGAGCCCGGCCCGTCCGCATCCGGTGCAAGCGGCCCGGCGCCGGCGGGCCCGCGTGACCCTCAGTAGATCACCACCGGCGCCGGCCGATAGTAGACGGGCCGGGCCGGCACGACGATACAGCCGGCGAGCGTGATCGCGACGAGCGCGATGGCAATGGCGGTTCGTTTCATCGCATGCCCCCGTCAGGCCCAGTGGCCGCGGGTCCAGAACCAGTTCGGGCCGCGCTGATCCCAGTGGCCCGGCACCCAGTGCATGCCGATGCGCTCGGTTTCCCAGTGGCCGCCGATCCAGACGTAGCGGCCATGGTCCCAGTGCCAGTGCCCGCGCTCCCACACATAGCCGACGCGCGCGTCGGGCACGACCTCGTAGCGCACGGGCGGCGGCGCGTTCGGCGCGACGACGACGATTTCCTCCACGGGCGCGGCCACCGGTTCGGCGACGACCATCCGGCCCGACTGCACCATTACCGGGGCACCGACGAGGATTTCGTCCGCGCGTGCGGCGAGCGGCGCGGCGATGGCTGACAGGCCCGCGGCGAACAGTGCGAGCGAAACGATACGACGTCGAACGACAGAGACAGCCATGACAACCTCCTGATTAACAAATGACGCGAGCGTATTCGTTCAATGCGGGAGGTCGACCAACGGCCGACAGACGCCGTGTTACGGCGAGCCCGAAAGTGCAACAGGGCGTAAGACGCGCACGACGGCATGCGCCGCCGTGCGGGGGGACATGCAAGCGTCAGGCTTGCGGGATCTCGATCTTCACTTCGAGGACCTCGAGATCGTCCTGGCGCTCGAGGCTCACGCGGATGTCATCGTTCGAAATATGGACATACTTCGAGATGACCGCGACCAGCTCCTTCTGCAGCGCCGGAAGGTAATCTGCCGGCGGCCGGCCGCCAACCCGCTCGTGCGCGATGATGAGCTGAAGGCGCTCCTTCGCGACCGATGCGGACTTCTTCTTCTCGCCGAGGAGAAACGAAAGGATGGACATGGGCGGCCTCCGTTACTTGCTGCCGAAGAGGCGCTGCAGCAGGCCCGGCTTCTGATAATCGGTGAAGCGCAGCGGCTTGTCCTCGCCGAGGAAGCGAGCGACGACGTCCTTGTACGCTTCGGCAACGTCGGTGCCGTCGATATGCACCGCCGGCAGACCCTGGTTCGATGCGTGCAGCACGGCTTCCGATTCCGGAACCACGCCGATCAGCTTGATGCGCAGGATCTCGCTGATGTCCTCGAGCGACAGCATTTCGCCTTCGCTCACGCGCTTCGGGCTGTAGCGCGTGATCAGCAGATGTTCCTTGATCGGATCCTTGCCCTCGGTCGCGCGCTTCGTCTTCGACGACAGGATGCCGAGAATGCGGTCCGAGTCGCGCACCGACGACACTTCCGGGTTCGTGACGATCAGCGCTTCGTCCGCGAAGTACATCGCGTGCAGCGCGCCCGCCTCGATACCGGCCGGCGAATCGCAGACGATGTATTCGAAGTCCATCGCGACCAAGTCGTTCAGCACCTTCTCGACGCCGTCACGCGTGAGCGCGTCCTTGTCGCGCGTCTGCGACGCCGGCAGGATGAACAGGTTCTCGCACTTCTTGTCCTTGATCAGCGCCTGGTTCAGGTTCGCTTCGCCCTGGATCACGTTGACGAGGTCATACACCACGCGACGCTCGCAGCCCATGATGAGATCGAGGTTGCGCAGGCCGACGTCGAAGTCGATCACGGCCGTCTTGTGGCCGCGCAGCGCGATACCGGACGCAAAGCTCGCGCTCGTCGTCGTCTTGCCCACGCCGCCCTTGCCCGAGGTCACCACGATGATTTTTGCCATTTACCCAATACCCTGTGTTCGTCAATGAGAGCCGATCGATCCGGCGTGCGCCGCGTGAATCACGTCAGGCGCAGCGGTTCGATCATCAGTTTTTCCTCTTCGAGCCGGATCTGCACCGATTTGCCCAGTATGTCGGCGGGCAACGGGTTCTCGGTCGTTCGATAGATACCCGCAATCGAAATCAGTTCCGGCTCCAGACACGTGCAGAAAATGCGCGCGTCGTGATTACCGTGCACGCCCGCCAGTGCGCGGCCGCGCAACGGCGCGTAGATGTGGATGTTGCCTTCCGCGATGATCTCGGCGCCGTGACTGACCGGCGCAAGCACCACGAGGTCCCCTTTCGCGTAAATCTGCTGTCCCGAACGCAGCGGCCGATCGATCACCAGCGTCTGGCCGCCCGCCGGAATCGGCGTCGGGCCAGGCTCCGGCGCCGGTTCGGCCGCCACGGCAGCCGCCGCGGCAACGACAGGCGCCGGCTCCGCTTCCTCGGCCGGCTTCGCGGTCGACACGCGGCGGTCGCGCGCCTCGAGCAGCGGCAGGCCGGCTTCCCCCGCCCAGCCCTGCGTGGCGAGCGCCACGACGCCCACCGGGCGCATCCGCACGTCGTTCAGCATCTGGCGGATGTCGGCAAGCGCGACGCGTTCGCCGTCCGCGAGGCGGCGGACGTCGATCACGACGACATCATCGGCGAAAAACTCGGGAGTCGCTTCGAAGCGCTTGACCAGTTCGGTACGCAACGCATCGAGATCGGTCGTCTTCACGGTGAACAGCAACGTATCGACCGATCCGCTGCGCAGCTCGAAGAATGGCGATTTTTTAAGCGACATGGACACTCTGCAAAAAATTTTTGCGTATTTTACAGGCGTCCACGCGTGCGGCCATTATTTTTGGGGAACCGGGCGGCGACGGTCGCGGCGAGCGCGCAACCGGCAAGCCGGTAGTCGGACGGGCGGCCGGGCCTTCATCGCACCGTGCGGCCCGCGCATTCATGCGTCAGGGCGTGTTGAAGTGCGACACGAACAACGACTTCATCGCGCCGGGCATCCGCGCGATCGGCGCATGCTCTCCCGTGTTGGCGAAACCCGCGCGTTCGTAGAAACGAATCGCGTTGCGGTTCGCATCGGCGATCCATGCGTAGACGTCCTGCGCACCGCGTTCGGCCAGCCACGCGGTGGCCGTTTCGAGCAACAGCACGCCGCCGCGCAGGTGGCGGACCGCGTGCGCGACCCACAGCTCGCTGACGAACGCGCGCCGCTCGGGCGTGTTGTCGAAATACGCGCCAATCATGCCGGCCGGATGACCTTCGGTATACAGCAGGAAAGTCGTCGACTCGTCGGACGCAGCGCGCAGCGCGGCGACGGCCGCCGCCGCGTCGGAATCGACGTTCAGCAATTCGGCCTCCGGCGCTTCACCGGGCGCGTAGGGCTCGCGCAGCGATGCGGCGCGGAGTTCGCGATACACGCGGCCTTGGTCGGCAGCGATACGACGAACGGTCAAGGTCGAACTCATGCAGGCACAGCCCCCTTCGGACAGCAAGCTATTAGCTTCAACCGAAAGCGGGGCATGAGTCAAATCGTAATTTTCAAACGGCAGCGCCGATCGAAAGGCAACAGATGTCGCGCACACGCCGGTGTGCAGGTGCAGCATCGATGCGTCGACGTGCGGCAACGCATGCAACCCGAACTGCGAGACCGGACGCGTCGCCTCGCTCGCCTTGTCATGCATGGCACGCATGCGGCGAGCGTCCGGCATTTCATCATCGATGCCGTAATGATTCGTTACATGTGTATGCAAAAGAACCGCGCAGCCGGGCGACGTCGCGCCAGACCTGCTGCATCGCAACATTCGTTGCGGACTTCGCCGATGGATGCACGCGTGCGTCACGCCAGGCATTCATCTGACAAGAATGCCGGTCGCGCCAGCGGATCGGCCCAAGACTGCGTGTTTCAATCGCCCCGTGCCGGCCCTTCCCGACCGTCGTCATGCACGGCCCACCGTTTGGAGTTGCGCGCCTAGCGCCAGGGTTTGGAAAGCGTGCGCGACGGTCGTATAACTGGCACAACCGGACGACCGATCCGGTGCCGCGGACCCGCGACGATTCGAACGACGACAAACGCGTCACTCGGCCGCTGCTCCCGCACACGCGGGAGCCGGCCCCAACAAGGAGGGAGACAATGGCAATGACCGACACATCGGCCTCGGGCTGGTCGGATGGCAAACGTTATCTATGGCTGCTCGGCGCGGTGACGATCACGCTGCCCATCCTCTCGGCCCGGTTCGCACTGTCGACGGGCCTTCACGTGTTCTGGTGGTTCGGCCCGCTGTTCGCGTTCGGCGTGATCCCGGTCCTCGACACCCTGATTGGCGACGATCGCGACAATCCGCCCGAAGCCGCCGTCCCGCACCTCGAACGCGAGCGCTACTACCGCTACATCGTCTATCTCGCGACACTGGTCGAATACATCGCGTTCTTCATGTGCGTATGGATCGTCGGTACGCATGCGCTCGCGTGGTACGACTACGTCGGCTTCGCGCTGTCGCTCGGCGCCGCGACGGGCATCTCGATCAACACCGCGCACGAACTCGGGCACAAGACCAACCGCTTCGAGCGCTGGCTCGCGAAAGTCACGCTCGCGCCGGTCGCGTACGGGCACTTCTTCGTCGAGCACAATCGCGGCCATCACGTGCGCGTCGCGACGGCCGAGGATCCGGCGAGCGCGCGCTACGGTGAATCGTTCTGGGCATTCCTGCCGCGCACCGTGACGGGCAGCATCCGCTCGGCGTGGCGGCTCGAGACGGCGCGCCTAGAGCGCCTCGGGCATTCGCCATGGACCTGGCGCAACGAGGTGCTGCACGCGTGGGCGATGACCGTCGTCGTGTGGGGCATCGCGATCGCGATGGCCGGCAAGGTCGTGATTCCGTTCCTCGTGATCCAGGCCGTGTACGGCGCGTCGCTGCTCGAAGTCGTCAACTACGTCGAACACTACGGGCTCGGCCGCCGCAAGCTGCCGAGCGGCCGCTACGAACGCTGCACGCCGCAGCATTCGTGGAACAGCAATCACGTCGTCACGAACCTGTTCCTGTATCAGTTGCAGCGGCACGCCGACCATCACGCGAACCCGACGCGCTCGTACCAGGCGCTGCGCCACTTCGACGACTCGCCGCAACTGCCGGCCGGCTACGCGACGATGATCCTGTTCGCGTACGTGCCGCCACTCTGGTTTCGCGTGATGAATCCGCGTGTCGTCGCGCACTATGGCGGCAACATGGCGCAGTCGAACATCAAGCCGTCAATCCGCGCTCGCGTGCTCGCGCAGTATTCGACCGCGGCCTGATACGCGACGGTGGGGTCCGGTCGCGATCGGCAATATCGTCACGCGGCCTGCGGCAGCCTGAACACGGCGACCGCGTGTCGCAACGCGCTCGCCTGCTCGGCCAGCGCCTGCGTCGCGGCAGACGCCTGTTCGACCAGCGCCGCGTTGCGCTGCGTCGCCTCGTCCATCTGCGTGACCGCGACGTTCACCTGCTGGATGCCGCCGCTCTGCTCCTGCGATGCCGACGAGATCTCACCGACGATCGACGTGACTCGCTGAACCGCGCCGACGATCTCGTGGATCGATTCGCCCGCGCGGCCGATCAACACCGCGCCCTCGTCGACCCGCCGCGTCGATTGCTCGATCAGCGCTTTGATCTCCTTCGCGGCGGCCGCGCTGCGCTGCGCGAGCGTGCGTACTTCCGACGCGACGACAGCGAAGCCGCGCCCCTGCTCGCCCGCGCGCGCCGCCTCGACGGCCGCGTTCAGCGCGAGGATGTTGGTCTGGAACGCAATGCCGTCGATGACCGCGATGATCTCGCCGACCTTCGCCGCGCTGGCGGCAATCCCGCTCATCGTGTCGACGGCGTCGGACATCACGCCACCGCCGGCGGACGCAATGTCCGATGCGTCCCGCGCCAGCTGCGCCGCATGCTGCGCGTGTTCGGCCGACTGGCGCACGATGCCCGTCAGTTCGGTCATGCTGGCGGCGGTTTCCTCGAGCGACGCAGCCTGCGCCTCGGTTCGCGACGACAAGTCGTGATTGCCCGCCGCGATCTCCGCGCTCGCGGTCGCGACCGCTTCGGCATGCGTACGTACCTCGAGCACGACGCCCGACAGGCTTGCCTGCATCGTCCGCAACGCGCGCAGCAGATCGGCGATCTCGTCGCGACCGACCGCATCGACGTGGCGCGTCAGGTCGCCGTCGGCCACTGCCTGCGCACAGGCGACGGCGCGATCGAGCGGCCGCAGGATCGCGCGGCTGAACAGGTACGCACCGATCATCGCGATGCCGAGCACGATCAGCATCAGCACGACGCTCGCCGCGGTGGCGTGGCTCGCATCGCGGCTCGCTTGCGCTGACACGGCGGCGCTCTCGTCGGCAATCGCCTTCGCCGCGCGCTCGAGCAGCGCGGCGGGTGCACGGTCGACGCCCGCGACGGCCGCATCCCCGGCCGTCGGCTCGAAGCCAGCGGCCTTGAATGCGTCGAACCCGCGCCGGTAGCCGTCACCCATCGCCGCATGCGCGCGCATGAACTGCTCGACGAGCGTGCGGCTCTCGCCGGGCGGCAACTGGTTCACGAGCTGCGCGGCGAGCGTATCGACCGTGCGCTCGCGCGTCTGGAATGCCTGCCAGTACTTGTCGAGCTTGTCGGGCTGCTTGCCGCGCAGCAGCGTGTCCTTCCATTCCTGGACCTGCAGCTTGAACTGCACGAGTGTCGCCGACACGAGCCGCTCGTCGGCGACCCGGGTCTGCACGTCGTTCGCGAACGTATCGATCGAGCGATTGAGGATGCGGATGCCGTACAGTGCGCCGCAGAACATCAGCAGCAGCGCAATGGCGAATGCGAAGGGAATCTTGTAGCTCAGCTTCATTGGACCTTGAATCGACGGGAAACGGCGACGATGCAAAAGACGCTTGCCGCCGCCCTCTGTTAACGGCACGCGAAGCCAAGGCTGAAGCAGGACATCGACAGCGGGAATCCGGCGCACCGGCCGCGAGGAAGACGGCGATCCGGCGACAGTGAGAACCGGGCCGCCTGCAAGCGAGGGAGCATTGCGACTCTGGCGTCGCGCGATCAGGTCGGGCTTGCCGCGTGCGGTCCGGCCGCCTCGATCGCGTGTCGACCGGCCATCCAGCGCCGCACTGCGGCGATCGACAGCGCGCCGCACACGATCCCGGCGATCACGTCGGCGAGATAGTGACCGCCTTGCGTCGGCGTCGACGCGATCATCACCGCATTCAGCACGATCGCAGCCGGAAACACGTAGCGAACATGCCGCACCGCATACGCGAACAGCAGCGCCAGCATCACGTGAAACGACGGCAACGACACGAGCCCCTGCGCGTCGGCCAGATTCAGTTGACGGAGCTGCCCGCTGCGCAACAGGTCGTAGTGCGTCACCGTCGATGCGGTGCCCGGGTCGGTGATGCCGAAATGGATGAATGCGCTGGCGGCGGGGAGCGGCACGGAGACGAGCACGACCACGATCACCGCGAACATGAACTGCGCGACGAACTCGGCCAGATCGTCGACGCGGCGGACCGCCGCGAGGATGAACGGCACCGCAAACAGTTGCGGCATGCCGCTGCGATAGGCGAGGTCGAGCATACGGTGCAGGCCGGCGTGCGCCGTCACCCATCGGTACAGGTCCGTCCAATGGAAACCGAGCATCGCATCGAAGCGAACGAGATGGTTTTCGATCGACGGCGGGGCGATCGCCACGCAAAGATAGTCGAGCACGGCGACGGCCGCGCTGAGCGTTGCGAGCAGCGCCACGCTCAGTAGCGCGAATGCGAATTCGCGACAGCGCAGCGTTCGCGTGATGTCGCGATAGCGGCGCACACGAGACAGCACGGCAAGGAACGCGCTTGCGGCGAACCCGAGCGCGACGTGCTGCGCGAACTCGACGATGCTGCCAGGATTCACGACCCAATCCGCGTGCAGGACGCACAGGCCGGCGGCAAGCACCGTCAGCAATACCGCGCCGGTCAGCATCCCCCAGATTCGCGTGCTCGCTCTCATCGTGGCTTTTGTGTGGTTCGTGTGGCCGGCCCGTACGCCTGCGCGCTATCGTACACCGCCATCGACGCAGCGTTCACTCACGCGCGACCCAAACGAAAAACCCCGTGATCCTTTCGGATCACGGGGCTTCGTATTTTGGCGGAGAGGGTGGGATTCGAACCCACGGTACGGGGAAACCGTACGCCTGATTTCGAGTCAGGTACATTCGACCACTCTGCCACCTCTCCTTCCTTGCTGCTTCATTCCCGGTTGGTCGTGTCCGGGAAAGAAAAGATTATAGAACGATCTCTTTGAAACTCACAAGCCCTTTTTGCAAATTTTTTCGGGGCCTTCGAAGACCGATCGCGGAGCGATCTCACGACGCCTGCGCAGGCGCTTCGATTCGCTCCATGCCGCCCATGTACGAACGGAGTGCCTCCGGCACCGTGACCGAACCGTCGGCATTCTGGTAGTTCTCCAGCACGGCGACGAGCGTGCGGCCGACCGCGAGGCCGGAACCGTTCAGCGTATGCACGAGTTCCGGCTTGCCCTGCGCGTTGCGGAAACGTGCCTGCATGCGGCGCGCCTGGAACGCCTCGGTGTTCGAGCAGCTCGAGATCTCGCGATAGGTGTTCTGCGCGGGCAGCCACACTTCGAGGTCGAACGTCTTCGCGGCCGAGAAGCCCATGTCGCCCGTGCAAAGCGTGATCACGCGGTACGGCAGGCCAAGCTTCTGCAGGATCGCTTCCGCGTGGCCGACCATCTCGTCGAGTGCCGCGTACGAAGTGTCCGGCGCGACCACCTGCACCATCTCGACCTTGTCGAACTGGTGCTGACGGATCATGCCGCGCGTGTCGCGGCCGTACGAACCGGCTTCCGAACGGAAGCACGGCGAATGCGCGGTCAGCTTGATCGGCAGCGCGGCGCCTTCGACGATCGATTCGCGCACGGTGTTCGTCAGCGAAATCTCGGACGTGGAGATCAGGTACTGCGTGATCGTGTTTTCGGCGCCGCCCTTCTCGACGCGGAACATGTCGTCGGCGAACTTCGGCAGCTGGCCCGTGCCGTAAAGGATTTCGGGGTTCACGATGTACGGCGTGTACGTCTCGCTGTAGCCGTGCTGCAGCGTGTGCGTGTCGATCATGAACTGTGCGAGCGCGCGGTGCAGCCGTGCGATCGAGCCGCGCAGCATCGTGAAACGCGCACCGGCGAGCTTCGCGCCGGTTTCGAAATCGAGGCCGAGCGGCGTGCCGACGTCGACGTGATCCTTCACCTCGAAGTCGAACTCGCGCGGCGTGCCCCAGCGGCGCACCTCGACGTTGTCGGCCTCGTCCTTGCCGACCGGCACGCTTTCGTGCGCGATGTTCGGCATGCCCAGCATCAGGTCGGACAGGCGCGCCTGAATCTCGCCGAGCTTGGCCTCCGACGCTTTCATCTCGTCGCCGATCCCGCCGACTTCGGCCATGACCGCCGACGTGTCCTCGCCCTTCCCCTTCATCGCGCCGATCTGCTTCGACAGGCTGTTACGGCGCGCCTGGAGCTCTTCGGTACGGGTCTGGATCGCACGGCGTTCCGCTTCGAGCGCGGAGAACGCGGCGACGTCGAGGGTGTAGCCGCGATCGGCGAGGCGCTTCGCGACGCCGTCGAGGTCTTTGCGCAGCAACTGGATGTCGAGCATGGGAGGACTTGGAAAATCGTTGTGTAAGACCGGAATTCTAACGCACCGCAGGGCCGCCACGGCACTGGCCGGATGGACAGTGCCGCAAACGCGCGACGGGCGCGGGCATGTCGCTTCGCCGGCTGCGCGTGTGCAGCCGGCGAAGCGCGTTGCGCGGCGCCGCTGCGCGGCTTACGACGGCAGCCCCCGCAAGCGCTGACGCGCCCCCGGGCCGCGCGCAGCCGGTCAGTCCTTCTTGCCGGCCTCGCGATCGAGTTCGCGCAGCCACGCGAGCTTGTCGGCGATCTTCGATTCGAGCCCGCGCGGCACCGGCTTGTACCAGCGCGGCTCGCGCATCCCTTCCGGCAGGTACGACTCGCCGGCCGCATAGGCATTCGGCTCGTCGTGCGCGTAGCGATACGCGTGACCGTAGCCGAGTTCCTTCATCAGCTTGGTCGGCGCATTGCGCAGATGCACGGGAACCTCGCGCGACTTGTCCTGCTTCACGAACGCCATCGCCTGGTTGAACGCGTTGTAGCCCGCGTTGCTCTTCGCCGCGCACGCGAGATAGATCACCGCCTGCCCGAGCGCCAGCTCGCCTTCCGGCGAGCCGAGCCGCTCGTAGGTCTCGGCCGCGTCGTTCGCCACCTGCAGCGCGCGCGGGTCGGCGAGGCCGATGTCTTCCCACGCCATCCGCACGATCCGGCGCGCGAGATATTTCGGATCCGCGCCGCCGTCGATCATCCGGCAGAACCAGTACAGCGCGCCGTCCGGGCTCGAACCGCGCACCGACTTGTGCAGCGCCGAGATCTGGTCATAGAAGTTGTCGCCGCCCTTGTCGAAGCGCCGCGCGTTCAGCGTCATCGCGCTGCTGACGAAATCGGCATCGATGGTCGTGACTCTGGCGGACGATGCGGCCGTCTGCGCCTGCTCGAGCAGGTTCAGGAAACGCCGCGCGTCGCCGTCCGCATAACCAATGAGCGTATCGATCGCCTTGTCGTCGAATGCGAGGCCGTCGAGCGCGATTTCCTGCGCGCGCTTGAGCAGCTGACGCATCTCGTCGTCGCTCAGCGACTGCAGCACGTACACCTGCGCCCGCGACAGCAGCGCCGAGTTGACTTCGAAACTCGGGTTCTCGGTCGTCGCGCCAATGAAGGTCACGAGCCCCGACTCGACGAACGGCAGCAGCGCATCCTGCTGCCCCTTGTTGAAGCGGTGAATTTCGTCGACGAACAGGATCGTGTGGCGGCCGGTGCGGTTCAGCGTGTCCCTCGCCTGCTCCATCGACTCGCGGATGTCCTTCACGCCGCCGAGCACCGCGGACAGCGCGATGAACTCGCAGTCGAACGCGAGCGCGGTGAGGCGAGCGAGCGTCGTCTTGCCGACGCCGGGCGGCCCCCACAGGATCATCGAATGCGGCTTGCCGGATTCGAACGCGAGCCGCAGCGGCTTGCCTTCGCCCAGCAGATGCGTCTGGCCGATCACCTCGGCGAGCGTCTTCGGCCGCAGCGCCTCGGCGAGCGGCCGGCGCGGCTCGACTTGAAACAGGTCGGACATGAACCCTCGCTCCAGATCAAACGATGGCGGCCGAACCGGCCGCCGGACCCGACATTATGACAGCCGCACGACGGCACCGCCGGGCCCGGTGCCCGCGCCGGATGCCCGCACGGGGTGCACGCGCCGGGTGCCCGCGCCGGAAAACAAAACGGGCCTGCCGTCGCCGGCAGGCCCGTGTCGGGAAAATGGCGCGGTGCCGTTCAGCCCGCGATCACGTCCGCGCCCTTCGGCACGACGAACTTGAATGCATCGCTCTTCAGCGGCGGGTTCGTCTGGATGTTCGTGAAGGTGAGCAGCGTGACGTTGCCGAACACGTCGTGCAGCTCCATCGCGGCGAGCGTGCCATTGCGAAAACCAATGCCGATCCGCTGGAACTGCGTGTCCTGCGCCTTCGGCAGCATCTCCAGCCACTCGATGCCGCCCTTCTCGCCGGCGTCGCGCAGCGTGTAGTTCTTGTCGAGATCGTTGCTGCCGAACAGGATCGCGGCCGGGCTCGCGCCCAGCGCGCCGTTCAGCTTGCGCTCGGTGACCTGGTTCAGGTCGTGGTCGTACACGTAGAGCTTGTCGCCGTCGGCCTGCAGCACCTGCTGGTACGGCTTCTGGTACGTCCAGATGAACTTGCCCGGACGCGAGAACACGAACGTGCCGCTCGAGTTGTCATTCGGCTTCGGCGCGGCCTGTGCGGCGCTCGCGCCCTTGGCCGGCGCCTTGACGATCTGCTGCGTGAAATCGCCTTTCGCCGAATGCACCTGCGACACGAAAGCCTTCAGTTGCTCGGTGCCGCCCGCGAACGCGTGCGTCGCCGCGAGCATCAGCGATGCGCCGGCGAGCGCCGCGCCGAGCCAGCGCCGCGTCGAACGAAGGGAAGGGACGAACGAAAGTTGCTGCATGTTGCGGTTTTCTCCCTGGGTGGCCGGCGCTGCGTGCGCCGCGGACTCATTCCGCGTCGCGCGCCGGCACAAGAATTTCGCGGTTGCCGCTCGACGACATCGCCGACACGAGCCCCGACTGTTCCATCTGTTCGAGCAGCCGCGCCGCGCGGTTGTAGCCGATCCGCAAATGGCGCTGCACGAGCGAAATCGACGCGCGGCGGTTCTTGATGACGATCTCGACCGCCTGGTCGTACAGCGGATCAGACTCGCCACCGCCTTCGCCGGTTCCCGCGCCGGCCGAACCCTCGTCGCCGTCGGCGGTGCCGCCCTCGAGCAGCCCTTCGACGTAGTTAGGCTCGCCCTGCTCCTTGAGCTTCTCGACGACGCGATGCACTTCGTCGTCGGCGACGAACGCGCCGTGCACGCGCACCGGCAGCCCGGAGCCCGGCGGCAGGTACAGCATGTCGCCCATCCCGAGCAGCGATTCGGCGCCCATCTGGTCGAGAATCGTGCGCGAATCGATCTTCGACGACACCTGGAACGCGATCCGCGTCGGCACGTTCGCCTTGATCAGGCCGGTGATCACGTCGACGGACGGACGCTGCGTCGCGAGGATCAGGTGGATGCCGGCCGCGCGCGCTTTCTGCGCGATCCGCGCGATCAGCTCCTCGACCTTCTTGCCGACGACCATCATCAGGTCGGCCAGCTCGTCGATCACGACGACGATGTTCGGCAGGCGGCCGAGCGGTTCGGGATCGTCCGGCGTCAGGCTGAACGGATTCGGGATCTTTTCCTCGCGCTTTGCCGCTTCGTCGATCTTGTTGTTGTAGCCCGCCAGGTTGCGCACACCGAGCTTGCTCATCAGCTTGTAGCGGCGTTCCATCTCGGCGACCGTCCAGTTCAGCGCATGGCCGGCCTGGCGCATGTCGGTGACGACCGGGCACAGCAGGTGCGGAATGCCCTCGTAGACACTCATTTCGAGCATCTTCGGATCGATCAGGATCAGGCGCACCTGCTCGGCGGTGGCCTTGTAGAGCAGCGACAGGATCATCGCGTTGATCCCGACCGACTTGCCGGACCCGGTCGTGCCGGCCACCAGCAGGTGCGGCATCTTCGCGAGATCCGCGCACACCGGCTTGCCGCCGATGTCCTTGCCGAGGCTGAGCGTCAGCGCCGACGACGCGGCCGCATAGACTTCCGAGCCGATGATCTCGGACAGGTGGACCGTCTGGCGGCGCTGGTTCGGCAGCTCGAGCGCCATGTAGTTCTTGCCGGGGATCGTCTCGACCACGCGGATCGACACGAGCGACAGCGAGCGAGCAAGATCCTTCGCGAGGTTGACGATCTGGCTGCCCTTCACGCCGGTGGCCGGCTCGATCTCGTAGCGCGTGACGACCGGGCCCGGATACGCGGCGACGACGCTCGCCTCGACGCCGAAGTCCTTCAGCTTCTTCTCGATCAGGCGCGACGTGAATTCGAGCGTATCGGCGGAAATCGCTTCCTGTGTCTGCGGCGCCGGATCGAGCAGCGACACCGGCGGCAGCGTCGAATCGCCCGGCAGGTCGGTGAACAGCGGCACCTGGCGCTCACGCTCGACGCGCTCGGACTTCGCCGGCGTGACGACAGGCGGCACGATCGTCACGGGCTCGTGATCCTCGATGCGCACGCGCTCCTCTTCGACCTTCCCCTCGCGGCGCACGGCCGCGGCCTCGCCGAGCTTGCGGTCGCGTTCGGCCTCGCGGCGCAGCTTCGCGACGTTGACGGCGGACAGGATCGCGCCGCCGACGCGCTCGGCAACTGACAGCCACGAGAAGCGGAAATACAGCGACAGGCCGATCGCGAGCAGGATCAGGAGCAGCAGCGTGCCGCCGGTGAAGCCGAACGCGTGCGACATCGCGCCCGCCACGGCCTCGCCGATCACGCCGCCCGGCGCGCGCGGCAGTTGCACCTTCAGCGACCACATCCTCAGCGCCTCGATGCCGTCGCACGCGAGCACGACGAGCACGAACGCGAAGATCTCGGTGAGCCAGCCGATCGGCCGCTCGGGTTCGTCGGCGACGGCCTCGTGACGCGTGATGCGCCGGTAGTTGACCGCGATGCGCCGCCCGAGCGGCACGATCAGCCAGTAGGCCGACAGCCCGAACAGCAGCAGGATGATGTCGGCCGTCCACGCACCGACGCGGCCGGCCCAGTTCGAGATGTGGTCCACCTGCGCGGCGTGCGTCCAGCTCGGATCGCGCCGGCTGTAGCTCAACAGGGCCATCACCAGAAAAGCGCAGAGCGCGACCTGGAGAATCCAGCGGATCTCCGTGAGGAGCTTCGACATCCGGTGCGGCAACGCCTGTGCCTGGGCGGAATAAGGAGCTTTTGCCATGAATCCGTATAAAGAGGACGGGCCGCGCGCCCGCCTGTCGTTCGATCGCGCTTATTGTAAACGCTGCATCGGGCCGCCAAGTGTAAATGACGGTTACATAACAGGGACGGGGTGCCAAACCGGGCGCCTCAAGCGACCGCAAGCCGGACGGACGCGCCCTTGCCGGGGCCTGCGACATCGCGCCGCCGCCCGCCCGGCCCGCCGCGCCGGCCCGGGCGGCGCGCCGCGAAACGCTATCGCCACGATTGAAACTCTCGTTCGGCAGCGCAGCAACGGGGCCTTTATAATGCGCGTCTGATACCCATCTATGACGGCATCCCGGTCAACCCGGATCGTACGGCGGGCCTACCCCACCCGCCGCGGCCGCCTTTTACGGATTCGCACATGTCCACGCCCAAACACGCCAAAGTCCTGATTCTCGGTTCCGGCCCCGCCGGCTACACGGCTGCCGTCTACGCGGCACGCGCCAACCTGTCCCCGGTGCTGATCACCGGCATCGCGCAGGGCGGCCAGCTGATGACCACGACCGACGTCGAAAACTGGCCGGCGGACGCGAAGGGCGTGCAAGGCCCGGAACTGATGGCACGCTTCCAGGAGCACGCCGAGCGCTTCAACACCGAAATCGTATTCGACCACATCCACACCGCGAAACTGCACGAAAAGCCGATCCGGCTGATCGGCGACTCGGGCGAATACACGTGCGACTCGCTGATCATCGCGACCGGCGCGTCCGCGCAGTATCTCGGCTTGGCTTCCGAGGAAGCGTTCATGGGCAAGGGCGTGTCGGCCTGCGCGACCTGCGACGGCTTCTTCTATCGCAACCAGGAAGTCGCGGTGATCGGCGGCGGCAACACGGCCGTCGAGGAAGCGCTCTACCTGACGGGCATCGCGAAGAAGGTCACGGTGATCCACCGCCGCGACAAGTTCCGCGCCGAGCCGATCCTGATCGACCGCCTGCTGGAGAAGCAAAAGGAAGGCGTCGTCGACATCAAGTGGGATCACGTGCTCGACGAGGTGACGGGCGAGGAGTCGGGCGTCACAGGCCTGCGCATCAAGAACGTGAAGACCGGCGCGACGGAAGACCTGCACGTGCAGGGCGTGTTCGTCGCGATCGGCCACAAGCCGAACACCGACCTGTTCCAGGGCCAGCTGGAGATGAAGGACGGCTACATCCTGACGAAGAGCGGCCTGCACGGCAACGCGACGTCGACGAGCGTGCCGGGCGTGTTCGCCGCGGGCGACGTGCAGGACAACGTGTACCGCCAGGCGATCACCAGCGCGGGCACGGGCTGCATGGCCGCGCTCGACGCGCAGCGCTACCTCGAAAGCCTGCACGACAAGAAGTAAGCCGGTAGCCTTGCCGCGGCGGGCGCTACAATGGCGTCCGCTGCCGCGAAGCGGGCTCGACCGGAAAGCCGCTGCCGCCGCGCAGCGGCTTTTTTGTGCCCGCGCGCCCGAACGCGCCTGCCCTGTTACCGAATCATGGCAAAGAACCAGCCCCATCCGAGCGATCCCGCGAAGCGGCAGATCGCCGCCCGTCCCGCGAACCCCGCGCCCGCCGCGCCGCCGCCCGCGCCCGATCCCGCCGCGTTGCGCGGCCAGGGGCTCGCCGGCCTCGGCGCACTGCGCAAGTCGCTGCAAGGCGAAGCCGATCGCCGCGACCGCGAGCGCATCGAAACGGCCAAGGCCGAGCGCAAGGCGGAAGCCGACGCGAACCTGTTCCGCAACGAGATCGGCGCCGTCCGGCCGCTGAACGCACCACCGCGCGCGGCGGCCGGCCGCACGCCGCCCGATCCGGTGCCGAAGCAGACGCAGCGCGACGAGGAAGCCGTGCTGAACGCGACGCTGTCCGACGAGTTCGATCCCGAGACGCTGCTCGACAGCGACGACTCGCTGTACTACCACCGCCCCGGCATCAGCCGCGACGTCGTGCGCAAGCTGAGGAGCGGTGCGTGGATCGTCCAGGCGCAGATCGACCTGCACGGCATGCGGCGCGACGAAGCGCGCGATGCGCTCGCCGAATTCATCCGCGAAGCCGGCAAGAAAGGGCTGCGCTGCCTGCGCGTGATCCACGGCAAGGGGCTCGGCTCGATCGGCAAGGAGCCCGTGCTGAAAGGCAAGGTCCGTGCGTGGCTCGTCCAGAAGGAAGAAGTGATCGCATTCTGCGAGGCGCGCGGCCACGACGGCGGCGCGGGCGCGGTGCTGGTGCTGCTGCAGCCGTTCGCGGCGCCGGGCGACCGGGGGCCGCGTGCCGCATCCTAGGCTGACGCTCGCGATCGCGATACTGGAGGCAATCGCCACGCTGGCCTTTGCGATCTCGGGCTTCATCGAGGCGCGCAAGAACCGTCTCGACTCGGTCGGCACGTTCGTGGTGGCGCTCGCCACTGCGTTCGGCGGCGGCACGCTGCGCGACATCCTGCTCGAGCGCCGGCCGTTCTACTGGGTCGTGCACGACGACTACGTGATCGCGATCTTCGTGCTCGCGCTGTTCGCGCCGTTCGTGCTGCGCATGCTGTCGCGGCTGTCGGCCGAGCGGTTGCTGCTCGTCGCCGATGCGATCGGGCTCGGCATCTTCAGCATCTCGGGCACGTCGATCGCGCTCGACGCCGAGATGCCGCGCTTCATCGCGGTGATGATGGGCGTGATTACGGGCGTGGTCGGCGGGATCGTCCGCGACGTGCTGTGCAACGACATCCCGCTGATCCTGCGCGATTCGCGGCCGTACGCGACCTGCGCGTTCGTCGGTTGCTGGTTCTATCTGCTGCTCGTGTGGCTGCAGTTCGATTCGGTGTACAGCGTGCTGCTCGCGACCGGCTTCATCCTCGTCGCACGGCTCGCGACGTTCAAGTTCGACGTGCGGTTGCCGCACTGACGCCGCCGTGCCGCCGCGCCGCAATGCCGTGCCTGGCCGGGACGCCAGAACAAAAGGGGCCGTTCAAGACGGCCCCTTCACGTTCGTTCAGCGCATTCGCGTCCTCACGCGATCCGCTCTTCCGACACCGGATCGAACAGCACCGCCTTCGACACGTCGAACAGCAGCGACTGCGTCTGCCCCGGCTGCGGATTCGCGGCCGGATGCACGCGGCTCACGATCCGCTTGCCGTTGACCTGCGCGAACACGTGCGTGTCCGGCCCGGTCGGCTCCGTCACGTCGACGCGCACGTCGATCGGCTGCAGCTGCGACGTCTCGCCGTGGTGCGCGTTGCGCACGTCGGTGATGCGCTCCGGGCGCAGGCCGAGGATCACCTCGCGGCCGACATGACCGTTCATTCGCTTCGCGTCGAACGGCAGGTTCAGCGCGCTGCGCGCGAGGCCCGTGTCGATCTCGAGCGCGATCCCGCTGCCCTGCTCGACCAGCTTGCCGTTGATGAAGTTCATCGGCGGCGCGCCGATGAAGCCCGCGACGAACAGGTTCGACGGCGAATCGTAGATCTCCTGCGGCGCGCCGAACTGCTGGACCACGCCGTCCTTCATCACCGCGATCCGGTCGCCGAGCGTCATTGCCTCGATCTGGTCGTGCGTCACGTAGACGATCGTCGTGCCGAGGCGCTGGTGCAGCAGCTTGATTTCCGCGCGCATCTCGATGCGCAGCTTCGCGTCGAGGTTCGACAGCGGTTCGTCGAACAGGAACAGCGACGGATCGCGTGCGAGCGCACGGCCCATCGCGACGCGCTGGCGCTGGCCGCCCGACAGCTGGCCCGGCTTGCGGTCAAGCAGATGCTGGATCTGCAGCATCGCCGACACGCGCTCGACGATCTGCTGCTGCTCGCTCTTCGGCACCTTGCGGATGTTCAGGCCGAACGAGATGTTCTCGCGCACCGTCATCGACGGATACAGCGCGTACGACTGGAACACCATCGCGATGTCGCGATCCTTCGGCGACAGGTCGTTGACGACCTTGCCGTCGATGCAGATCTCGCCGCTCGTCACGGTTTCGAGCCCGGCAATCATGTTGAGCAGCGTCGACTTCCCGCAGCCCGACCCGCCGACCAGGATCAGGAACTGTCCGTCCTCGATCTCGATGTCGACACCCTTCAGGACCGGCACCCCGTTCGGGTAGGTCTTGTACACGTCACGGATGGAAAGGCTTGCCATGCTGTGAATCCTCTGTCTCGTCTCGCGCGGCGCACTCGGGCGCCGCGTCGGGTTCGTTTCGATGCGCCGCGCGTCCTGCGCGGCCGGTTCGTCGTATCGGATGAAGCCGCGCTTACCCCTTCACCGCGCCTGCCGTCAGCCCGCGCACGAAGTAGCGGCCGGCGACGATGTAGACGAGCAGCGTCGGCAGCGCGGCGATGATCGCGCCGGCCATGTCGACGTTGTATTCCTTCACGCCCGTCGACGTGTTGACGAGGTTGTTCAGCGCGACCGTGATCGGCATCGAGTCGACGCCGGAGAACACGATCCCGAACAGGAAGTCGTTCCAGATCTGCGTGAATTGCCAGATCAGGCACACCATGAAGATCGGCAGCGACACCGGCAGCAGGATCTTCGTGAAGATCGTGAAGAAGCCCGCGCCGTCGATGCGCGCGGCCTTCACGAGTTCGGCCGGCACGCTCACGTAGAAGTTGCGGAAGAACATCGTCGTGAACGCGATCCCGTACACGACGTGCACGAACACGAGGCCCGGAATCGTGTTGGCGAGGCCGAGCATCCCCTGCAGGCGCGCCATCGGCAGCAGGATCACCTGGAACGGAATGAAGCAGCCGACCAGCATCATCGTGAACAGCGCATCCGCGCCGCGAAAGCGCCAGTGCGTGAGCACGTAGCCGTTGAACGCGCCGATCAGCGACGAGATCAGCACGGCCGGGATCACCATCTGCAGCGAGTTCAGGAAGAACGGCTTCATGCCGTCGCAGCGCACGCCGGTACACGCGCCGCTCCACGCCTTCACCCACGGATCGATGGTCCAGTGCGTCGGCGGCGTCAGCAGGTTGCCGGTGCGCAGCTGGTCGAGATCCTTGAAGGACGTCGACAGCATCACGTAGATCGGGAACAGGAAATACAGCGCGAACAGGATCAGCGCCGCATAGATCACTGCCCGGCTGATCGTCATCTTAGGCTGCATTGCGGGTGCTCCTCGATTCCATATACATCAGCGGCACCAGCACGGCGACCACGGTCGCGAGCATCATCACCGACGACGCCGCGCCAAGCCCGAGCTGGCCGCGGTTGAACGAAAACGTGTACATGAACATGGCCGGCAGCGACGACGACGTGCCGGGGCCGCCCGCCGTCAACGCGACCACCAGGTCGAAGGTCTTGATCGTGATGTGGCAGAGAATCAGCAGCACCGAGAAGAACACCGGGCGCATGCTCGGGATCACGATCTTGCGGTAGATGGTCGGCAGCGTCGCGCCGTCGACCTGCGCGGCCTTGAAGATCTCGGCATCGACACCGCGCAACCCGGCGAGGAACAGCGCCATCACGAAGCCGGTCGACTGCCACACGGCGGCGATCACGATACAGAAGATCGCCTTGTCCGGATCGTCGAGCCAGCCGAACGAGAAGCTCGTCCAGCCCCAGTCGTGCATCACTTTCTCCAGGCCGAGGCCCGGGTTCAGGATCCACTGCCATGCGGTACCCGTGACGATGAACGACAGCGCCATCGGATACAGGAAGATCGCGCGCAGCGCGCCTTCGTTGCGGATCCGCTGGTCGAGCAGGATCGCGAGGAACAGCCCGAGCGCGACGCAGATCGCGATGAACGGAATCCCGAACCAGCCGAGGTTCGCGGCGGAGGTCCACCACACGTCGTTCTGGAACAGGTCCGTGTAACGGCCGAAGCCGTCGAATTCGTAGTTCGGCAACAGCCGCGAGTTGGTCAGCGACAGATAGCCGGTAATCAGAATGAAGCCGTAGATGAACACCACGGCGATCGCGAGGCTCGGCGCGAGCACGAGCTTCGGGATCCAGCGATCGGCGAAGGCCGACATCGGCGACGTGCGCCGTGCGGCGGCAGCGCCGGATCCGTTTCCGCTAAGAGGGGCAGCCACTTGATTCGACTCCTGGAACGAGGGTGACGCAGGCCGGGCCGGCGCCGGGTACGGCACGGGCTTCGCGGGCGAGCCCGTTTGCTGCACTTGCAAAAACGCCCGGCCGACGAAGTGCTACCGGCCGGGCGCCTATCGCGTTTTACTTCACCTTCGCGGCTTTCGCGAGCGCGGCGACCGCGCTCTTCGAATCCTGCTGCGAGTTCATGAACTTCGTCACGACGTCGGTGATCGCGCCGGCCGTTGCGTCGCCCTGCGCCATCCCGTGCGCGAGCGACGGCACGAAGCCGCCCGACTTGATCGCGGTCTGCTCGTCGGCGTACGACTTCTTCGCGCAGTCGTCGAACTTGTCCATCTTCACGCCGAGACGCACCGGCACCGAACCCTTCAGCAGGCTGAACTGCTCCTGGAAGGCCGGCGTCATGATCGTCTTCGCGAGTGCGAGCTGGCCCGGCGTCGCTTCCTTCTGGCCCTTCTGCTGGAAGAACACGAACGAGTCGACGTTGAACGTGTACGAATTCGCCGTACCCGGCACCGCCGCGCAGATGTAGTCCTTGCCCGCCTTCTTGCCCGCGTTCTCGAACTCGCCCTTCGCCCAGTCGCCCATGAACTGCATGCCGGCCTTGCCGTTGATGACCATCGCGGTCGCGAGGTTCCAGTCGCGGCCGTTACGGCCGGTATCGAAGTAGCCCTGGATCTTGCGCACCGTGTCGAACACCGACAGCATCTGCGGCGAGGTCAGCGTCGCCTGGTCGAGATCCACCAGCGCCTTCTTGTAGAACGCCGGACCTTGCGACAGCACGACGTCTTCCCACAGCGTCAGGTCCTGCCACGGCTGGCCGCCCATCGCGACCGGCTGGATGCCCGCGGCCTTCAGCTTGTCGGCGACCGCGAAGAATTCCGGCCAGGTGGTCGGCACCTTCGCGCCGACCTTGTCGAGCGCGGCCTTGTTGATATAGAGCCAGTTCACGCGATGCACCGAGAACGGCGCCGCGACGGTGTGGCCCTTGTACTTGATGATCTTGTCGATTTCCGGCGGCAGGTTCTGCTTCCAGTCGCCAGCGGCGGAATCGATGTTGACGAGCACGCCCTGGTCGGCCCAGTCCTGGATCAGCGGGCCCTTGATCTGCGCGGCCGACGGTGCGTCACCGCTGATCACCTTCGTCTTCAGCGCGGTCATCGCCGCGGCGCCGGCGCCGCCCGCGACCGCGAAGTCCTTCCACACGTAGCCCTGCTTCTGCACGTCGTCCTTCAGCACGCCGACGGCCTTCGACTCGCCGCCCGAGGTCCACCAGTGCAGCACGGTTACATTCTCGGCCGCCTGCGCCGCCACGGCGCCAGCCATCAGACCCGCGGCGCAGAGCGCGCCCATGATCGAGCGAACTTTCATTACTTATCTCCTCCAGACTGAATCAACTCGTGAGGTTCCCCGACGGGGAACCGGCTTCTTGATAAACGACGGGGAAATCGAGCCGCGGGACGCATGCAGCGTACGGGGCCGATGACCGGCCGGGCTCTTACAGAAAGCGTGAATCGAGATTCAACGGCGTGTCTCCTCTTTGTGTTTCTGGCCCACCGCGATGCTGCGGCGCGAGCCCGGGGGCGACGGCGCGCGATGATGCGCTCCGTCAATGTCCGATACCATTCGGCACAAGGCGTTCCCGAAGGCGAAGCTCGCGCAGTTCATCGACCGCACTTCTTTTTTTCTTCACCCAGGTGCTACCCCTTGCGGCGGATTGTAGTTAAACTACAATTCAGTGTCAAAAATATTTTTATCGCACTACGGATCGCTTTCCAGCACCCCACCCGGCGGAGACACATGCATACCGATTCCAGCTTTACCTTCGTACTTTTCGGCGGCACCGGCGACCTGTCGATGCGCAAGATCCTGCCCGCGCTGTTCGAAGCGCACCGCGGCAACATGCTCGCGGAAAGCGGCCGGATCGTTGCCGTCGCGCGGCACGAATCGGATCGGGCCGGCTATCTCGAGTGGGTCGACACGCACGTGAAGCCGCACGCGGCGAAAGCCGCCGGCAAGGCCTTCGACGAAACCGCGTGGAAATCCTTCCTCGAACGCATCGAATACGTAAAGCTCGACCTCGGTCGCGCGGAGGACTACGTCGTGCTGCGCGACGCGGTCGCGCAGCTTCCCGGCATCCGCGTGTTCTATCTCGCGACGGGGCCGTCGCTGTTCGTGCCGATCTGCAAGGCACTCGCGTCGGTCGGCCTGAACGAAGGCGCGCGCATCGTGCTCGAGAAGCCGCTCGGCTACGACTTGCGCTCGTCGAACGCGATCAACGACGCGGTCGGCGAGATCTTCGCGGAAGACCAGATCTACCGGATCGACCACTACCTCGGGAAGGAGCCGGTGCAGAACCTGCTCGCGCTGCGCTTCGGCAATGCGCTGTTCGAGCCGCTGTGGCGCCGCGAATGGGTCGAGAGCATCCAGATCACGATCGCCGAGGAGCTCGGCGTCGAGGCGCGCGGCGATTTCTACGACAATACGGGCGCGCTGCGCGACATGGTGCAGAACCACCTGCTGCAGCTGCTGTCGATCGTCGCCATGGAGCCGCCGCACTCGATGGACTCCGACTCGGTGCGCGACGAAAAGCTGCGCGTGCTGCGCGCGCTGAAACCCGTCGATTCGCGCGACATCGGCAAGGTCGCGGTGCGCGGCCAGTATCATGCGGGCGTGATCAAGGGCGCGCAGGTCCCGGCCTACGCGACCGAGCCTGGCGTGAAGCCGGACAGCCCGACCGAAACCTTCGTCGCGCTGAAGGTCGAGATCGAGAACTGGCGCTGGGCCGGCGTGCCGTTCTTCCTGCGCACCGGCAAGCGTCTCGCCGATCGCGTCGCGGAGATCGTCGTCAACTTCCGGCCGGTGCCGCACTCGGCCCTCGGGCCGACCGCGCTGCGCGCCGGATCGAACCGCCTCGTGATCCGGCTGCAGCCGAACGAGACGATTCGCCTGTACTGCCTCGCGAAGCAGCCCGGCGAAGGGATGAACCTCGCGAGCGTGCACCTCGACCTCGCGTTCGACCGTTTCTTCAAGGAAGGGCAGATGGAGGCGTATCAGCGCCTCTTGCTCGACGTGATCAACGGCCGCCTCGCCCTGTTCGTGCGTCGCGACGAACAGGAAGCCGCGTGGCGCTGGGTCGAGCCGATCCTGAACGAATGGGCCCGCTCGCTGAAGCCGCCGAAGCCGTATGCGGCAGGCACGTGGGGGCCGGCCGCGGCGAGCGCGATGCTTGCGCAGCACGGCACCTGCTGGCTCGAAGAAGAAAACTGATGCAAACCGTTGCCGTGTGCACACGGCAACGTGCCCCATGATTCGCACGAATTGAACAGACAAAGCAGTCCGGAGGAGATGTGATCGAGATTCACGCTTTCGACACCCAGGAAGCGCAAAGCGAAGCGCTCGCGCGCGCCGTCGGCGATGCGCTGCGCGCCGCGCTCGGCGGCCCCGCGCGCCCGACGCTCGCGGTGTCCGGCGGCACGAGCCCGCGCCCGTTCCTGCAAACGCTGTCGCACGCGGCGCTCGACTGGGCCGGCGTCGACGTCACGCTGGTCGACGACCGCTGGGTGCCGGAAGACGACGCGGCCAGCAACGCGCAGCTCGTGCGCGACACGCTGCTGCAGCACGCGGCGGCCCCTGCCCGCTTCCTGCCGCTCGTCGACACGCGCGCGGCGCTCGACGCGCACGTCGCCGCACTCAACGCGAACGCCGACTACCGCGTGCCGACCGTCGCCGTGCTCGGCATGGGCGAGGACGGCCACACCGCGTCGATCTTCGCCGATGCGCCCGAATGGGATCGCGCGATCACGACGCCCGAGCGCTTCGTCGCCGTGCATCCCGGCGCCGCGCCGCATACGCGTGTGAGCTTCTCGCTCGATGCGCTCAAGCGCGTCGAGCGGCTGTTCCTGCTGATCGCGGGCGAACGCAAACGCGCGGTGCTCGACGCAGCAGCCGCATCGCTGCAGAAGAACGCGATTTCCCAACTGGCCAACGACAAGGGGACCAAGCTCGATGTCTACTGGTGCGCAAAGTAAGGCTGTCGTCGCGGCCCAGCATGCCGACGGCCCGCGCCTGCTCGCGGACGTCGGCGGCACCAACGCGCGTTTCGCGCTGGAAACCGGCCCCGGCGAGATCACGCAGATCCGCGTCTACCCCGGCGCCGACTATCCGACGCTCACCGACGCGATCCGCAAGTATCTGAAGGACGTGAAGATCAGCCGCGTGAACCACGCGGCGATCGCGATCGCGAACCCGGTCGACGGCGACCAGATCACGATGACCAATCACGACTGGAGCTTCTCGATCGAGGCCACGCGCCGCGCGCTCGGCTTCGACACGCTGCTCGTCGTGAACGACTTCACCGCGCTCGCGATGGCGCTGCCGGGCCTGACCGATGCGCAGCGCGTGCAGATCGGTGGCGGCACGCGCCGCCAGAACAGCGTGATCGGGCTGCTCGGGCCCGGCACCGGGCTCGGGGTCTCCGGCCTGATTCCCGCGGACGACCGCTGGATCGCGCTCGGCAGCGAAGGCGGTCACGCATCGTTCGCGCCGCAGGACGAGCGCGAGGATCTCGTGCTGCAGTACGCGCGCAAGAAGTTTCCGCACGTGTCCTTCGAACGCGTGTGCGCGGGACCGGGCATCGAGGTCATCTACCGTGCGCTCGCCGCGCGCGACAAGAAGCGCGTGGCCGCGACCGTCGACACCGCGGAGATCGTCGAACGCGCGCATGCAGGCGACGATCTCGCCCTCGAGGCGGTCGAATGCTTCTGCGGCATCCTCGGCTCGTTCGCGGGCAGCCTCGCGCTGACGCTCGGCGCGCTCGGCGGCGTGTACATTGGCGGCGGCGTCGCGCTGAAGCTCGGCGATCTGTTCACGCGCTCGTCGTTCCGCGCGCGCTTCGAGGCGAAGGGCCGCTTCACGCAGTATCTCCAGAACATCCCGACCTACCTGATCACCGCCGAATATCCGGCCTTCCTCGGCGTGTCGGCGATCCTCGCGGAGCAGTTGTCGAACCGATCGGGCGGCGCATCGTCGGCCGTGTTCGAGCGGATCCGCCAGATGCGCGACGCGCTGACGCCGGCCGAGCGCCGCGTCGCCGATCTCGCGCTGAACCATCCGCGCTCGATCATCAACGACCCGATCGTCGACATCGCACGCAAGGCGGACGTGAGCCAGCCGACGGTGATCCGCTTCTGCCGCTCGCTCGGCTGCCAGGGGCTGTCGGATTTCAAGCTGAAGCTCGCGACCGGCCTCACCGGCACGATTCCGATGAGCCACAGCCAGGTGCATCTCGGCGACACCGCCACCGACTTCGGCGCGAAGGTGCTCGACAACACGGTGTCCGCGATCCTGCAGTTGCGCGAACACCTGAACTTCGAGCACGTCGAGAACGCGATCGAGATCCTGAACGGCGCGCGCCGCATCGAGTTCTACGGGCTCGGCAACTCGAACATCGTCGCGCAGGACGCGCATTACAAGTTCTTCCGCTTCGGGATTCCGACGATCGCGTACGGCGACCTGTACATGCAGGCCGCATCGGCCGCGCTGCTCGGCAAGGGCGACGTGATCGTCGCGGTGTCGAAATCGGGACGCGCGCCGGAATTGCTGCGCGTGCTCGAGGTCGCGATGCAGGCCGGCGCGAAGGTGATCGCGATCACGTCGAGCAACACGCCGCTCGCGAAGCGCGCGACCGTCGCGCTCGAGACCGACCACATCGAGATGCGCGAATCGCAGCTGTCGATGATCTCGCGGGTCCTGCATCTGCTGATGATCGACGTCCTCGCGGTCGGCGTCGCGATTCGTCGCGCGTCCACCAACGGCGAACTGCCGGAGGCCGTCGCGCAGGCGCGCGCACGGGCGAGCGACGACGAGACGGCCGACGTGCTCGACTGGCTGAGCCACGGCGCCTCGCCGGCGGCGAAGGACGTCGCGCGGGACTGACGCCCGACACGGCACGGCGACCGCTTTCCGCCCGCCCGAAAAAAACGCCACCGACGCATCGCGCGGTGGCGTTTTTTCATGCCGGGGCGGCGGCTGCCGCGCCGGCTCAGGCGCCCGCTTTCACCGGCCGGCCATGCCAGCGCAGCACGAGGGAGCGGCCGACGAAACACAGCACGCCGGTGACGCCGATCGTCACGCCCATCGCGAACGGCGTGCCGTCCGCGAGTGCGCCGATCGCAACGCTCGCGATCGCGCCAAGCGCGAGCTGCATCGCGCCGAACACGGCCGCCGACGCGCCCGCATTGTGCGGATAGCGATGCATCAGGTCGGTCGTGCAGTTCGCGGACAGGATCCCGACCACGCCGACCACGAAGAACAGGCACACGACGATCGACCACAAGCCGCCCCACCCGGTCAGCGCGACGAGCGCGACCGCGAGCGACGCGATGCAGCTCACGAGCGACGCGGCCGAGATGATGCGCAGCGAGCCGATGCGGCCGACGAGCCGCGTGTTCGCGAAGTTGCCGATCATGATCCCGACGACGTTCAGGCCGAACAGCAGCCCGTAGTGCTGCGGCGACACGTGGAAATACTCGATGTACACGAACGGCGTCGCGGTGATGTACGAGAACATCGACGCGAACGCCATCCCGCCGCACAGCATGTGCCCCCACGCGACCGGATCGGACAGGATGCGCCCGTACGATGCGAACGACGCGAGCACGGCCGCGCTCTTGCGCCGCTCCTTCGGCCAGGTTTCCGGCACGCGCAGGTAAGCGGTCGCCGCGCACACCGCGCCGAACACGGCGAGCACGACGAACACGCCGCGCCAGCCCGAGAAGCGCAGGATCTGCCCACCGATCAGCGGCGCGAGCAGCGGCCCGACCGCAGTGACGATCGCAACCATCGACAGCACCTTCGCCGCATCGGTCGGCTCGTGCGCATCGCGCGCGATCGCACGCGACAGCACCGACGCAGCGCCGGCGCCGAGCGCCTGCAGGAACCGCACGAGGATCAGCATGTCGATCGAGTTCGACACGAAGCAGCCGACGCTCGCGAGCGTGAACAGCGCGATGCCACCGAGCAGCACCGGCCGGCGGCCCCACGTGTCGGACATCGGACCGTACAGCAGCATGCCGATCGAGAAGCCGGCCATGAAGCTCGTCAGCGTGCGCTGCGCGGCGCCGGGACTCACGGAAAAGCCGTCGGCGATCGACGGCAGGCTCGGCAGGTACATGTCGGTGGCGATCGGCCCGCAGGCCGCGAGCGCGCCGAGCAACAGGATCAGCCGGGCATCGGGCCGGCGTCGGATGACGTGAGACATGGGTATCCGGAATGGAGGCCCGCGCGCATCGGGGCGCGCGTGGCGGTGAAGACGGGAGGCCGCGCCGCGAACGGCGCTCAGGCCCATGATTGTACGCGCAACTTTTTTACGTGCTGGCGGCCGAGTGGGCGGCTGGCGGGAAAACACCGGCGCGACGCCCACCGCGCGGGATCGAGCGCCGGGATTCGATTAAGCTTGCAACTCCTCGCCCCTCTCGTCTGACCAATACGACACACGATCGAACCGATGACCGCCTTCCTGCTGATCTGGAGCCCCAAGAAATGGCCGTGGCCCGAACTGCCCGACGTCGCCGCGCGCGTGAAGGCCGGCGAGGCCGTGCATGACGTGTGGGGCTGCGGCTTCGCGCGCGGCATCCTGCCGGGCGATCGTGTGTTCCTGCACCGCGTCGCGAAGGCGCCGAAGGGCGTGTTCGGCTCGGGCTACGTGACGCGCGCGCCCTACGAGGTGCCCGACACGGCGACGAAGCGCGGCTACCGGCTGTGCATCGATTTCGTCTACGACTGGCTGGTCGACGCGCACCAGGACGTCGTGATCCCGCGCGACGCGCTGCGCGTCCATCCATACTCGGTGCAGACCTGGGACGCGCAGTCCTCCGGCACGTCGATCAAGCCGATGGTCGAAGGCCCGCTCGAGAAGCGCTGGGCCGAGCTGACCGGCAAGCGCAAGCCGCCACCGTTGCCGGATCGATAACGGGGCCGAATCACACCCTCGTCCTGCCCGGCCCGCGCCATCCCTCACGCGCCGAAAGGCCGCAGACCGCCCGGCGGGCCCGTCATGCGCGTCTCCGGTACAATCAGACGATCGTTCCGCCCAGGCGCCGCGGCCCGTGCACAGGCCCCCGCGCCCTTCTCTCGCAGGTTTCGTCCATGTCCAACAATCAGATCCTCTTCGAACGCGCCCAGAAGACCATTCCGGGCGGCGTCAACTCGCCGGTGCGAGCCTTCCGTTCGGTCGGCGGCACGCCGCGTTTCGTCTCGCGCGCGCAGGGCCCGTACTTCTGGGATGCCGACGGCAAGCAGTACATCGACTACATCGGCTCATGGGGCCCGATGATCGTCGGCCACGTCCATCCGGAAGTGCTGTCGGCCGTGCAGAACGTGCTCGCCGACGGCTTCTCGTTCGGCGCGCCGACCGAAGCCGAGATCGAAATCGCCGAGGAAATCTGCAAGCTCGTCCCGTCGATCGAGCAGGTGCGGATGGTATCGAGCGGCACCGAGGCCACGATGAGCGCGCTGCGTCTCGCGCGCGGCTTCACGGGCCGCAGCCGCATCGTCAAGTTCGAGGGCTGCTATCACGGTCACGCGGACAGCCTGCTGGTCAAGGCCGGCTCCGGCCTGCTGACGTTCGGCAACCCGACGTCGGCCGGCGTGCCCGCCGACATCGCGAAACACACGACCGTCCTGGAATACAACAACGTCGCCGCGCTCGAAGAAGCGTTCGGCGCGTTCGGCGACGAGATCGCCGCGGTGATCGTCGAGCCCGTCGCCGGCAACATGAACCTCGTGCGCGGCACGCCCGAATTCCTGAACGCGCTGCGCGCGCTGTGCACGAAGCACGGCGCCGTGCTGATCTTCGACGAAGTGATGTGCGGCTTCCGCGTCGCGCTCGGCGGCGCGCAGGCGTACTACGGGATCACGGCCGACCTCACCTGCCTCGGCAAGGTGATTGGCGGCGGGATGCCGGCCGCCGCGTTCGGCGGCCGCCGCGACATCATGGCCCACCTCGCGCCGCTCGGCGGCGTCTATCAGGCCGGCACGCTGTCGGGCAACCCGATCGCGGTCGCCGCGGGCCTGAAGACGCTGCAACTGATCCAGGCGCCCGGCTTCTACGACGCGCTCACCGCGCAGACCAAGCGTCTCGCCGACGGCCTCGCGGCCGAAGCGCGCGCGGCCGGCGTGCCGTTCGCCGCCGACTCGATCGGCGCGATGTTCGGCCTCTACTTCGCGGAGCGTGTGCCGACCAGCTTCGCGGAAGTCACGAAGAGCGATACCGAGCGCTTCAACCGCTTCTTCCACCTGATGCTCGACGAGGGTGTGTATTTCGCGCCGTCCGCGTACGAGGCCGGCTTCGTGTCGAGCACGCACGACGACGCGGTGATCGACGCGACGCTCGCGGCCGCACGCCGCGCATTCGCAGCCCTCGCCGCCTGACCCGGGTCCGCACGCATGTTCTCGGATACCGATTTCGCCCACATGCAGCGCGCGCTAACGCTCGCGGCGCGCGGCATGTATACGACCGCGCCGAACCCGCGCGTCGGCTGCGTGATCGTCAAGGATGGCGACGTGATCGGCGAAGGCTTCACGCAGCCGGCCGGCCAGGACCACGCGGAAGTGCAGGCGCTGAAGGACGCGCGTGCGCGCGGCCATGACGTTGCCGGCTCCACCGTGTACGTGACGCTCGAGCCGTGCAGCCACTTCGGCCGCACGCCGCCGTGCGCGAACGCGCTGATCGACGCGCGCGTCGCGAAGGTCGTCGCGGCGATGGAAGACCCGAATCCGCAGGTGTCGGGGCGCGGCCTCGGGATGCTGCGCGACGCGGGCATCGACGTGCGCTGCGGGCTGCTCGCGAACGAAGCGGGTGAACTGAACATCGGCTTCGTGTCGCGGATGACGCGCGGCCGCCCATGGGTGCGGATGAAGACGGCCGCGTCGCTCGATGCACGCACGGCGCTGCCGTCCGGCGAAAGCCAGTGGATCACCGGCGAGGCCGCGCGCCTCGACGGCCACGCCTGGCGCGCGCGCGCGTGCGCGATCCTCACCGGGATCGGCACCGTGCGCGAGGACAACCCGCTCCTGACCGTTCGCGGCATCGACACGCCGCGCCAGCCGCAGCGCGTGCTGGTCGACAGCCGCCTCGACCTGCCGCTCGATGCGCGCCTGCTCGAAGGCGCGCCGCTGCTGATCTTCTGCGGCCGGCTCGATGCCGCCGGCGAAGTGCGCGCGAACGTGCTGAAGTCGCGCGGCGCGGAAATCGTGCCGCTCGCGAATGCGTACGGCAAGGTCGACCTGCCCGCGATGCTGGCGGCGCTCGGCGCGCGCGGCGTCAACGAGTTGCACGTCGAGGCAGGCCACAAGCTGAACGGCTCGCTGCTGCGCGAGCAGTGCGTCGACGAGCTGCTGGTCTATCTCGCGCCGAGCCTGCTCGGCAGCGACGCGGCCGGCATGTTCGACCTCGCCGCGCCGGCGAGCCTCGACGCCCGCGTGCGGCTCGCGTTCCACAGCGTCGAGCGGATCGGCGACGATCTGCGAATCCTGGCGCGTGTCGCGCCGCCCCCCGCCACTCTTTGAACGGAGCCGTCAGGATGTTTACCGGAATTGTCGCGGCCGTCGGCCGCATCGAGGCGATCAACCCGCTCGGCGCGTCGCCCGAGGCGGGCGTGCGGCTGACCGTGCAGGCCGGCGGGCTCGACCTGGCCGATGTCGCGCTCGGCGACAGCATCGCGATCCAGGGCGCGTGCATGACGGTGATCGAAAAGACCGACACCGGTTTCGACGTCGACGTGTCTCGCGAAAGCCTGAACCGCACGGTCGGTCTCGCGCAGCCGGGCGAAGTGAACCTCGAGAAGGCGCTGCGCGCGCACGACCGCCTCGGCGGGCACATCGTGTCGGGCCACGTCGACGGCCTCGGCACCGTGACGCGCTTCGCGCCGGTCGGCGAATCGCACGAGTTGCGGATCGTCGCGCCGCGCGAGCTCGGCCGCTATCTCGCGTACAAGGGCTCGATCACGGTCAACGGCGTGAGCCTGACCGTCAACACGGTCGACGATCGCGCCGACGGCTGCGAGTTCTCGATCAACCTGATCCCGCATACGGTCGAGGTCACGACACTGCGTCACGTGAAGGCCGGCGACAAGGTCAATCTCGAAATCGACATGATCGCGCGGTATGTGGAGCGGATGCTGTCGGCATCGCAGGGCGTGCATCAGGACTGACCAGACTGTTCCGCCCCCTGGATGGTAAATGGCAGCCGGCGGTGCGGCCCGGCACCTGACCTGATGGCCAACGACGCGCACGGGTCATCCCGTCGCGCTAAGATGCAACGGCAGCGGTTTCGGCGCCGCGACACACGGTGCGCCGCGTACCGGCTGCCCCCTTTTCCTCCAGGAGTCGTCCCATGTCCATCTCGATGTACCAGGCTTCGCTGCCCGTCCTGATCCGCGGCCTCACCAACCTGCAACACATCCTCGGCAAGGCGCAGGCGCATGCGGCCGAGAAGCAGATCGACCCGTCGGTGTTCATCGGCGCACGCCTCTATCCGGACATGCTGCCGCTCGTCCGCCAGGTGTATATCGCGACCGACACGGCCAAGGGCTGCGCCGCGCGGCTCGCCGGCGTCGACATCCCGAGCTATCCCGACGTCGAGCAGACGTTCGACGAACTGCACGCTCGCATCCAGAAGACGATCGACTATCTGAAAGGCTTCGACGCCGCACAGATCGATGGCAGCGAAGCGCGCCAGGTCGTGCTCAAGATGCGCGTCGGCCCGATCGAGTTCACCGGCCAATCGTATCTGCTGAACTTCGTGCTGCCCAACTTCTTCTTCCACGTGACGACGGCATACGACATCCTGCGCCACAGCGGTGTCGAACTTGGCAAGCTCGATTACCTCGGCGGCCGTAACGAACAAGCGTGACGCACGGCCGGGGCTCGGCCGGCCTGCGGTGGCCCGTCTTCGGGCGGGCCGCGACGGTCCGGGCAGGCCCGGCCCGACGGCCGGTCGCACCGCTTTCCGGCGCGCTCGCCGGCCGCGCGCAGCCGGTGCCAGCCGAAACGTCGCCCGGCTGGCGTAAAATACGCACTTTCCTCTTTCTCGCCCCCTTATGACGCTCGCCTCCACGCTCGACATCATCGCGGAGTTGAAAGCCGGCCGGATGGTGATCCTGGTCGACGAAGAAGACCGCGAAAACGAAGGCGACCTCGTGATCGCCGCCGAATTCGTCACGCCGGAAGCGATCAACTTCATGGCCAAGTACGGCCGCGGCCTCGTTTGTCTGACGTTGACGCAGGAACGCTGCAAGCAGCTGCACCTGCCGCTGATGACCTACCGCAACGGCACGCAGTACGGCACCGCGTTCACGGTCAGCATCGAAGCGGCCGAGGGCGTGACGACCGGCATCTCGGCCGCCGACCGCGCGCACACGATCGCCACGGCGGTCGCGCACGACGTCCGCCCCGAGCACATCGTGCAGCCGGGGCACGTGTTCCCGATCATGGCGCAGCCGGGCGGCGTGCTCGTGCGCGCCGGCCACACCGAGGCCGGCTGCGACTTCACCGCGCTCGCGGGCCTCACGCCGGCCGCGGTGATCTGCGAGATCATCAAGGACGACGGCACGATGGCGCGCCTGCCCGACCTGATCGAATTCGCGAAGGAACACGGTCTGAAGATCGGCACGATCGCCGACCTGATCCACTATCGCAGCCGCACCGAATCGATCATCGAGCGGATCGCCGAGCGCACGATGCAGACCGCGCACGGCACGTTCCGCGCGGTGCTGTACCGCGACCAGCCGAGCGGCTCGCCGCACATCGCGCTGGTGCGCGGCGCTCCGTCGCCCGACGTCGATACGCCGGTGCGCGTGCACGAGCCGCTGTCGGTGCTCGATCTGCTCGAGACGGGCATCTCGACCCACTCGTGGACGCTCGACGCCGCGATGCACGACATCGCGGAACGCGACCTCGGCGTGATCGTGCTGCTTAACTGCGGCGATACGAAGGAACACCTGATCGACGTCTTCAAGGCGTTCGACGAGGAAGAAAGGGCTGCCGCGCTCAAGCGCCGGCCGGTCGATTTCAAGACGTTCGGCATCGGCGCACAGATCCTGCGCGATGTCGGCGTCGGCAAGATGCAGGTGCTGTCGAATCCGCGCAAGCTGGGCAGCATGTCCGGCTACGGCCTCGAAGTCACGGGCTTCATTCCGATGCCCGGCGGCGAAGCCAAGTCCTGCCCGGCGTCCCACGCGTAACCCGCCACGACGCTTTCGCCCTATAACCGTTCATCCACACCACGGACCAGATCATGGAAATCGGACAATACCAACCGAATCTCGAAGGCGACGGCCTGCGTATCGGCATCGTGCAATCCCGCTTCAACGAACCCGTCTGCAACGGCCTCGCCGATGCGTGCGTCGAGGAACTCGAGCGCCTCGGCGTCTCCGGTGAAGACGTGCTGCTCGTGTCGGTGCCCGGCGCGCTGGAAATCCCGCTCGCGCTGCAGAAACTCGCGGAAAGCGGCCAGTTCGACGCGCTGATTGCGCTCGGCGCGGTGATCCGTGGCGAGACGTACCACTTCGAACTCGTGTCGAACGAAAGCGGCGCGGGCATCACCCGCATCGGCCTCGACTTCAACCTGCCGATCGCCAACGCGGTCCTGACGACCGAAAACGACGAGCAGGCCGTCGCGCGCATGACCGAAAAGGGTCGTGACGCCGCGCGCGTCGCAGTCGAGATGGCCAACCTGACGATGGCACTCGACCAGCTCGGCGACGACGACGAGGACGACGAAGAGGAAGAAGACGAAGAGGAGCGCGCATGAAGAAGAGCGCCCGCCGACAATCGCGCGAGCTGGCGACGCAGGGCCTGTATCAGTGGCTGCTGTCGAACGCGGCCTCCGGCGAGATCGACGCGCAGCTGCGCGGCGCGCTCGGTTACGACAAGGCTGACAAGGAGCTGCTCGAAGCCATCCTGCACGGCGTGATCCGCGAGCACGCGACGCTCGTCGAAGCGCTGACGCCGTCGCTGGACCGCCCGATCGACCAGTTGTCGCCGGTCGAACGTGCGGTGCTGCTGATCGCGACGTTCGAGCTCACGCACCATGTCGAAACGCCGTACCGCGTGATCATCAACGAAGCGGTCGAACTCGCGAAGACGTTCGGCGGCTCCGACGGCTACAAGTACGTCAACGGCGTGCTCGACAAGCTCGCCGCGAAGCTGCGCCCCGCCGAAACGCAGGCGCGCCGCAACGGCTGATACCGTTTGTTTGTCCACGGGCGCGCAAGCGCCCGTTTTTCATTCTCTCCCCCGCCCCGCCCGACCGATGAATACCACCGCCGATTCGCTCGTCACGCTCGCCGCACGCGTCGACGCGATCCAGCCCTTCTACGTGATGGAATTGATGAAGGAGGCACAGCGGCTCGAGTCCTCCGGGCGCGATGTTATCCACATGGGCATCGGCGAACCGGATTTCACCGCGCCAGAGCCCGTCGTCGAGGCGGCCGCGGCCGCGTTGCGCCGCGGCGTCACGCAGTACACGAGCGCGCTCGGCATCGCGCCGCTGCGTGAAGCGATCGCCGCGCACTATGCGCGCGCCTACGGCCTCACGATCAGCCCCGAGCGGATCGTCGTGACGGCCGGCGCCTCCGCCGCGCTGCTGCTCGCGTGCCTCGCGCTCGTCGGCCGTGACGACGAGGTGCTGATGCCCGACCCGTCGTATCCGTGCAACCGGCACTTCGTCGCGGCGGCCGAAGGTCGGCCGGTGCTCGTGCCGAGCGGCCCGGAAGCGCGCTTCCAGCTCACCGCGGACGACGTCCGCACGCGCTGGGGCAGCCACACGCGCGGCGTGCTGCTCGCGTCGCCGTCGAACCCGACCGGCACGTCGCTCGAGCCGGACGAACTGAAGCGGATCGTCGAAGCCGTGCGCGCACGCGGCGGCTTCACGATCGTCGACGAAATCTACCAGGGGCTCAGCTACGACGCGGCGCCCGTGTCGGCGCTGTCGTTCGGCGACGATGTTGTCACTGTGAACAGCTTCTCGAAGTACTTCAGCATGACCGGCTGGCGGCTCGGCTGGCTCGTCGTGCCGCCCGCGCTCGTCGGCACCTTCGAAAAGCTGTCGCAGAACCTGTTCATCTGTCCGTCCGCGCTCGCGCAGCACGCGGCGCTCGCATGCTTCGAACCGGCAACACTCGACATCTACGAGGCGCGCCGCCTCGAATTCAAGCGTCGCCGCGATTTCATCGCGCCAGCGCTCGAGAAGCTCGGCTTCACGGTGCCCGTGATGCCGGACGGCGCGTTCTACGTATATGCGCACTGCGGCGGCGTCGCCCATCCCGCGGCCGGCGACAGCGCGGCGCTCACGCACGCGATGCTGCACGATGCGGGCGTCGTGCTGGTGCCGGGCATGGATTTCGGCGTGCATGCGCCGCGCGACTATATCCGGCTGTCCTATGCGACCGCCTACTCGCGCCTCGAAGAGGCCGTCGAGCGGCTCGCGGCACTGTTCGGCCAGCACTGACCGCCGATCCGCCGATCCGCTTTCCCGGCCGGCACACCGGCCGTTGCCCCGCGCAAAAAAAGAAAAAGGCACCCGAATCGGGTGCCTTTTTGCTGGAGTCTGGCCGGAACCGCGGGACGTTACGCGCCGAGTTCCGAGTGGTCGCCGTGCGACTGCTTCGCGGTGTCGACGCTTGCGTCGTCCTGCTGCGGTGCGCCCTTCGGCGCGGCAGCCGCTTTCGTGGTGATCGGCTGCGCGCCGTCGAGCGTCGCATGCACGCGCTTGGCGCCGCCGGCTGCTGCCGTCACGGCCGCGGTCACGATCGGCTTCGACGGCTGGGCCGGCGCCTGCGGCGCATTGACCGGCACGCTGCGGCCATGCGCGACATCGCGCAGGCGGCCGCGCTCGGCCATGACCTTCGAACCGTAGGCGGTGTCGTCCGGGTTGGTCGAGCCGTTGTACAGACGCAGCCCGTTCGCGAGCGAGCCGCCGCGGGCGATGCAGTCCTTCAGCACGAGCGCGCCGACTTGCAGGTTCGCGAGCGGTTGCAGCGCGGTGTCCGTGCCGCCGAAATACTCGAACTTGTCGGAATGAACCTTCGACATGACCTGCATCAGGCCTTGCGCGCCGACACCGCTTTCCGCGTACGGGTTGAAGCCCGATTCGATCGCCATCACGGACAGCAGCAGCAGCGGATCGAGGCCGACGTCGCGGCCGGTCTGGAACGCAGCCTTGACGAGCTGGCCGAGCGGCTCCTGCGCGACCCTGTAACGGCGCGACAGGTAGGTGGCGACGAGAGCCTGTTCGCGGTTCGACGCGAGCGCACGATCGTCGCGCGCATCGGCCGGGACCCGCTGGGTCGGGATCAGTTTCGCCAGCGCGACGGGCGACGGGCCGCTACGGGACGGATCGGACGCATCGTTCTGCGCCGCGGTTTCCGGCGTGACGTCGAGACCGACGGCGAGCGCATCCGTTTCCGGGGCGTCTTCCTGCTGCGGCTGCGCGCCAGCAGGCGCGAAGTTCGGCAGCGGATGGCCGGTCAGCAGACGGGCCGGACCGGCCTGCACGGCCGCGGATACGACCGGCATCAGCTTCGCGGCGAGATTCCCGCGCACGGTCGGCAGCAACCACAGGGCAAGTGCGACCGCGACAGCGAGACAGCCGACAACGCTGAATAGATGGTGACTGACACGCGTCCCGCGACGCAGCATGTTGCGCACGATTTGTGCATGCTGCTCACTAGGACGCCACGATAACCAAGCGTTCATTCAGATCATCTCCCATGAACATGACTCGTGCGGCTCGCTCAGCTCGATGGCGAGACGGAAAACGCGCCGCGGAATCACGACGCCGCACGCCTTGGTTGGGACGCGCAAGCATCGGGGAAACGGTATAAGTACCGTTCGAGGCCACGGTGTAAGAGGGCCGGCACCTTCGCACATTGGGCGAGGCGGGCATACGCGGTGGCACCCACGCAAAAAAACCAGCGTCTCGTGGCGCTGGCTGGGACTACGACAAAGGCCGTCGAATACGCCGTGCAGGTTTCGGCGGACGGTGACGCGCTGCGTCAAAGATCGGTGATTGGCGGCTCGAAGCCTTTTACCCTGCAACCAATGTGAGCGGATTCTAGCAGGGTTTTATAGATCGTCAACACTATAAAACCGCAAAATCATAACAAAAAGTAATTTTGAACCGCCCTTCAGATCGCAAGCCCGCTGCCGTAGGGGCTCTGCGCGCCGTCGACTTTTTTCTCCGCCGGGCGTGCGAGCGGCCGCCCGGGTAAAATCGTCGGTCGATTCGGGGCCGCAGCCGGCCGCTGCGCCCGCCCATCGCTGCCCGCCTTGCGGGTGGCTCGGACCTTCTTCATGAAATACAAAGACTTACGCGATTTCATCCAGCGCCTCGAGGCGCTCGGCGAGCTGCGGCGCGTCACGCAGCCCGTGTCGCCCGTGCTCGAAATGACCGAACTGTGCGACCGCGTCCTGCGCGCCGGCGGCCCGGCGCTGCTGTTCGCAGCGCCGCCCGGCAATGCGTTCCCGGTGCTCGGCAACCTGTTCGGCACGCCGCGCCGCGTGGCGCTCGGGATGGGTGTCGATGCGGGCGACGACGCCGCGCTCGGCTCGCTGCGCGACCTCGGGCGGCTGCTGTCCGCGCTGAAGGAGCCGGATCCGCCGAAGAGCCTGAAGGACGCCGGCAAGCTGCTGTCGCTCGCGAAGGCCGTATGGGACATGGCGCCGAAATCGGTGTCGTCGCCGCCGTGCCAGGAGATCGTCTGGGAAGGTGCCGACGTCGACCTGAACAAGCTGCCCATCCAGACCTGCTGGCCCGGCGACGCAGGGCCGCTCGTCACGTGGGGCCTCACGGTCACGCGCGGGCCGAACAAGCCTCGCCAGAACCTCGGCATCTACCGCCAGCAACTGATCGGCCGCAACAAGCTGATCATGCGCTGGCTCGCGCATCGCGGCGGTGCGCTGGACTTCCGCGAATTCGCGCTGAAGAACCCTGGCAAGCCGTATCCGGTCGCGGTCGTGCTCGGCGCCGATCCGGCCACGACGCTCGGCGCGGTGACGCCCGTGCCCGATTCACTGTCCGAGTATCAGTTCGCCGGCCTGCTGCGCGGCAGCCGCACCGAGCTCGCGAAGTGCCTGACGCCCGGCGTCGATACGCTGCAGGTGCCCGCCCGCGCGGAGATCGTGCTCGAAGGCTTCATCCATCCGCAGGAAGGCGCACCCGCCCCTGCCCCGGCCGGCGCACCGCCGCGGCCGGCCGGCAACGCGGCCGCCGCATACGAACACGCGCTCGAAGGCCCGTACGGCGACCACACCGGCTACTACAACGAGCAGGAATGGTTCCCGGTGTTCACCGTCGAGCGGATCACGATGCGCCGCGACGCGATCTATCACTCGACCTATACGGGCAAGCCGCCCGACGAGCCGGCCGTGCTCGGCGTCGCGCTCAACGAGGTGTTCGTGCCGCTGCTGCAGAAGCAGTTCACCGAGATCACCGACTTCTACCTGCCGCCGGAAGGCTGCAGCTACCGGATGGCCATCGTCCAGATGAAGAAGAGCTACGCCGGCCATGCGAAGCGCGTGATGTTCGGCGTGTGGAGTTTCCTGCGGCAGTTCATGTATACGAAGTTCATCGTGGTCGTCGACGAGGACGTCAACATCCGCGACTGGAACGAGGTGATCTGGGCGATCACGACGCGCGTCGACCCCGTGCGCGACACCGTGATGGTCGACAGCACGCCGATCGACTATCTCGATTTCGCGTCGCCCGTCGCGGGCCTCGGCTCGAAGATGGGGCTCGACGCGACCAACAAGTGGCCGGGCGAGACGAACCGCGAATGGGGTCGCCCGATCGAGATGGATGCGGCGGTGAAGGCGCGTGTCGACCGTCTCTGGCAGGAAATCGGACTGTAAGTCCGCGCCTTGAACGCACCCGGCAAGAACGACGATGAGCTTTCCCCCCACCTCGATGCTGTCCGACGGGTTCTTCCTGTCGCTGTCGCTGTGTCTCGACATCGGCCTCGTCAACGTCGCGATGCTGTCGCTGACGCTGTCGCACGGCTTCCGGCCGGGCTTCTGGCTCGGCGTCGGCTCGTGCGTCGGCGATCTCGTCTACGCGGCGCTCGCGCTCGCGGGCATGGCCGTGCTGCTGCAGTTCGAGGCCGTGCGCTGGATCGTCTGGATCGGCGGCGGTGCGGTGCTGCTGTTCCTCACGTGGAAGATGGCGCGTGAAGCGCTCGCGCCGGCCGGCAGCGGCCACGACGGCACGGCGGACGACACGCCGCAGCCGCGTGCCAGCGCGCGGCGCAGCTTCGTGCGCGGAATGCTGCTGGCGATGTCGTCGCCGAGTGCGATTCTGTGGTTCGCGGCGGTCGGCGGCGCGCTGATCGCGAAAGCCGGCGCGACCACGCCGGCGACGGCGTCGGTGTTCCTGTCCGGCTTCTTCCTCGGCGGCCTCGCGTGGACGCTCTTCATGTGCACGCTCGCGAGCCAGGGCCGCAAGCGCGCGGGCGCCGGGATGATGCGCGCGTGCCACGTCGCGTCGGCGCTGCTGTTCGCGTATTTCTCGTACAGCGTGATCGTCGGCGGCTACCGCGACCTGATTGCCCACGCGGCGTGACCGCCGCACGCACAGCCGCGGCCCAAATGAAAAACGGCGCAACGCCCCGCGAGGGACGTTGCGCCGTTTTGCCGCGCGCGGTCAGGCCGCCGCGCGGAATTCGTCAACGACGCCAGCCGTGGTGACCCCAGCCGCCGTAGCCGTGACGCCAGTACGGACGGCCGTAGTAGCCGCCGTAGCCGCCGACGACCACGGCGGGCGGTGCATAGTAGGCCGGCGCGGGCGCGTAATACACCGGCGGGGGCGGTGCGTAATAAACGGGCGGAGGCGGTGCATACACGGGATACGCAGGTGCGATCGGGACCCCGATGCCGACCCCGATCGACACGTGAGCCTGAGCGGCGCTTGCGGCCCCCAGGGCCAGCGCGGCGGCGGCGATGAACGGAATGAGCTTTTTCACTTCGATTCTCCTGCTGGAGCGGTAATTTGTACGCTCCTGTCGGCAACGGCGGGCATGCACGTCGCATGGATGCAATGTAGCGAAAACCCACCGCTCGCGTATGGCGCATTTGTTGCAAATTGCAATTCCACGCGGCGGCGGCGACCGTGCAGCAGGGCGCCGAGGCCCGGCAATCCCCGCCGCGAGTCCCGCGATTCCGTCCGAGCAGTCAAACCGCGACGCGCCGGCCGGTCAGTCTTACCGGATCCGGTAAGCGCGGCCGGCACGCTTCCGTAATGAACGATTACAAATTTGAAACAGGACGCCGACAATCCAGGCGGGGACACAGCTCCCGCGCGATTTGGGGCCGGATTAGGTCATCTTCGACGGAGGCGAAATCGCCGCGCGAATTTACCTTGTCCGCACCGAACGCTGCCGTCCAGGCCGTCCCTGTTCGGCATCGCCGCCGATCCGCGACCGCCCCGTCATTCCTGCGATACTGACGTCTGCTCCGTTTTCGCTGCGTGACCGGCCATGCCCCTCCCCGCTCTCCCCCGCCTCGGTTTCATCGGCGCCGGCCGCCTGGCGCGCTGCCTCGCCCTGCGCTTCGCGGCGGCCGGCTTTCCGGTCATCGCGATCGCGAGTCGCACGACGGCATCGGCCGCGGCACTTGCCGCGCGCATCGACGGCTGCCGGGCGGTCGACACGCCGCAGCAGGTCGTCGACGCCGCCGACCTGATCTTCCTGACCGTGCCCGACGACCATCTCGCATCGACCGCCGCCGCGCTGCGGTTCGACGCGGCGCGCGCGGCAGGCCAGGCGCTCGTCCACTGCAGCGGCGCGTCGGCGGTCGAGTTGCTCGATCCGGCAAAGCGCCAAGGCGCCGCCACGGGCGGCTTCCACCCGCTCTACCTGTTCGGCGGCACGGACGCCGATCTCTCCCGCATCGACGGCTGCTCGGTCACGCTCGAAGCCGACGGCGCGCTGCACGCGACGCTGCTGCGACTTGCTGCCGCACTCGGTTGCCATCCGCTGTCGATTCCGGCCGGCGGCCGAATGCTGTATCACGCGGCCGCACATTACGCGGCGAGCTTCGCGCTGTGCGGGCTGTCGGAAGCGGTCGAGCTGTGGCGCGGCCTCGGCTTCGACGAGGAAGCGGCGTTGCGCGCGCTGCTGCCGATGCTCGCCGGCACGATCGCCACCGCGCGCGACAAAGGCCTCGCGAACGCACTGGCAGGCCCGGTGTCGCGCGGCGACACCGGCATCGTCGAGCGTCAGCTCGCGCTGCTCGAAGCGCGCGGCGGCGACCACGCGACCCTGTATGCGCTGATGACCCGCCGCGCGGTCGCGCTCGCGGCGAAGCGCGCGGCGCCGCCGGCCGCGCTGCCGGCGCTTGCGCAGGCCGTCGAAACGTCGCTCGAGCGCACGACCGGGCACCCCTCCCCGCCGCGAGACGAGGCGTGATAAGGTGTCGGCCGATGCGCCGCCATCCGGCGTTGGCGGCCGCACGCTACCCGACTGTATAAAAAGGATGCCAACGATGTTCGGCGAGATCGCCCGTTTTCTGCTCAATACCGTCTTCACACTGTTCGGCGCGGCGCTGATTCTGCGCGTCTGGATGCAGGCCGTCCGCGTGCCGCCGTACAACCCCGTCACGCAGGCCGTGCTGCAGGCGACCAACTGGCTCGTGCTGCCGTTGCGCCGCGTGATCGCGGGCGTGCGCGGCATCGACTGGGCAAGCGTCGTCGCCGCCCTCCTCACCGCGCTCGTCTATGTCGTGCTGATGGTCGTGATGGCCGGCCTGGATCCGGCCTCGGTGATCGCGACGCTCGTCGTGGTCGCGCTGCTCACCGTCGTGAAGTGGGCGCTCAATCTCGTGATCTGGATGACGATCCTGATGGCGCTGCTGTCGTGGCTCAATCCGCGCTCGCCGGCGATGCCGATCCTCTACCAGCTCACCGCGCCGTTCCTGAACCCGCTGCGCCGCGTGATCCCGAACCTGGGCGGCATCGACCTGTCGCCGATCCTGCTGTTCGTGATCGTGCAGGTGCTGCTGATGATCGTCACGCGCGCCGCCGTGTCGCTGACGATGTTCGGCATCTGACGCGTTGCGCTATGCTGCCGGCCCCTGCGCCGGCGGCACCTCGAGCGTGTCGATCACCCCGAAGCGCGCGGGAATCATCGCGTAGCACACGCGCACCTTCTCGTGCGCGAGCCGCTCGAGCAGTTGCTGCGCCTCGTCCTCGGTGACGATGAACTCGACCTCGATCGCGAGCGAGCCCTGCAGCTCGAAAAAGCGGTCCTCGTGCAGCACCCGATGCCGGCCGAAGCCGGCCATCGCCCGAAACGCGGAACCGCCCGCGACGCCCATCCGGTTTCCTTCCTCCAGCAACCACTCCCACAGCGGCTTCCAGTGCAGCCGGTGCTGCTCGTGCACGTAGAAGCGCAAGAAAACCCTGTCCATCGCGTCCTCCCGATGCCGGCGCGCTCAGGCTGCCGCGAACCACGCGCGCGCGGTCCACATGCCGAGCGCCGTCAGCGTGAACGATCCAGTCAAGTGTAGGGCAGCCACCGCGAACGCCCATCCCAATTCGCCCTGCACCGCGTGCGTCATCACTTCGACCGAATAGGTCGAGAACGTCGTGAGGCCGCCGAGGAAGCCCGTGATCACGAACAGCCGCCACTCGGGCGGCAGCCCGACGCGGGTGGTAAACGCGACGACCGCGATGCCGATCACGTAGCCGCCGATCAGGTTCGCGGCGAGCGTACCGAGCGGCACAGCGGGAAAGAACGCGTTGAGCGCAAGGCTCAGGAACCAGCGCAGCAATGCGCCGAGCCCGGCGCCGACGAAGATCGCGACGATCGAATAGAACAAGGGAGCTCCTCGCTGACGAGGCCGCATCGCGGGCGCGGCCTACGCCGAACTGTATGCGGAATCGCGCCGCGACGGCAATGCCGGCCGGCCCCCGGCGCGCACCGGATGGTGTCGCGCCGGAATCACGCATTTCGTTATTTCCATGCACCGCCGAGCTCGATATTTTCCAATGCATTACGCAGGTCATTACAAATCGCCGGAAACGAATCGATTATTCATCAGATTTCCCCGAATTCGAAAAGTCAGCCCCGCGCCAGCCATGTAAGCCTTTCTTCATGGGCATTTCGCGTGTTTTCCCTAATCCAGACATTCCCGAATCAGGTCGATATTCAATGCAATTCGGTCTGCTGATTTCGTAAAATCATTTCGCTCCCCCACTCCATCGACATGGAAACTCGAAAAATGAACAATTACCGCCTGTCATCCATGTTGATTCCGGCACTGTGCGCGTCGCTGCTCGCGTCGAGCGTCGCGCTCGCCGAGGACAACGGCCCCCCGTCCTACGTCGAAGGCCACCGCGCGCCGAAAGGCTATGCGCGCCCGCCGTTCCACACGAAACAGCGCGCCAGCACGGCCACGGTGGCCGGCCTCACACCCGTGCTCGTACGCCATGCGTACGGGTTCGATTCGATCGCCAACCAGGGCGACGGGATGGTCGTCGCGATCGTCGACGCGTACGACGATCCGAAGATCGAAGCCGATCTCGGCGTGTTCAGCAACGCGTTCTCGCTGCCGGCCTGCACTTCGTCGAACGGATGTTTCACCAAGGTCTACGCGCGCGGCGCGCGACCCAGGACGGACGCGGGCTGGTCGCTCGAGATGTCGCTCGACGTCGAATGGGTGCATGCGATCGCGCCAAAGGCGAAGATCGTGCTCGTCGAGGCCGCGTCGGCCAGCTTCAGTGACCTGATGGCCGCGGTCGACGTAGCGGTCAAGCGCGGCGCATCGGTCGTGTCGATGAGCTTCGGCGGCAACGAGTTCGGCAGCGAGACCGGCTTCGACAGCCATTTCAACGCATCGGGCGTCACGTTCGTCGCGTCGTCCGGCGACAGCGGCACCGGCACCGAGTACCCGGCGGCGTCGCCGTACGTGGTGGCGGTGGGCGGCACGACGTTGTCCACCGACGCATCCGGCACTTACGTCAGCGAGGCCGCGTGGAGCGGCAGCGGCGGCGGCGTCAGCTCGATCGAGGCCGAGCCGGCCGGGCAGACCGGCTGGCCGGTGCCGGTGGCCGGCAAGCGCGGCGTGCCCGACGTCAGCTACGACGCGAATCCGTCAAGCGGCTTCGCGGTGTACGACTCCGTCACCTATCAGGGGCAGGCCGGCTGGTTCCAGGTCGGCGGCACGAGCGCGGGCGCGCCGCAATGGTCGGCGCTCGTCGCCATCGCGAATTCGCTGCGCACGGCGGCCGGCAAACACGCACTGAGCGGCACCTACGACACGCTCTATACGGTCGGGAAAAACGCCTACGGCAGCGACTATCACGACGTCACGACCGGATCCAACGGCACTTGCGGCAGCATCTGCAATGCAGCGGGCGGCTACGACTACGTGACGGGCCTCGGCTCGCCGATCGTGCCGGCGCTCGTCCAGGCGCTCGTCGCGCAGCCGTGATCGCGCGGCCGCGGCCGGCCGATTCGTCCCGCGCCGCTCAGCCGCCGTGCCATGCACGGTCGAGCGCCACGAGCGTCGCGAGCGCGCTGCCCTTCAGCCCGATCACGTCCGCGCGGCGGGCATGGGCCTCGCGTGCATTGATGCGGATCACGTCGGCACCGAGCCGTTCGCTCGAGAGACGCACGGTCGGAATCGCGGTGCCCGCGCAGATCTCGACGACGGTCACCCATCCCGCCTGCGCGATCCAGTCCTGCAGGGCCCGCTCCTGCGCGTCGTAGCGTTCGCCGAGCCAGCCGTTGTCGCCGAACATCAGGATGTTCGGTCGCGCGAGGCCGCCGCAACGCGGGCAGCGCGGCAGCTCGCCGACCAGCCGGCACGCGGCCGTGTCGACATCGGGCGTGAACGGCGCAGCGTCCCACGTGTCGTCCGAACAGGGCCGCAGGCACTGCATCGAATGAATCGAACCGTGAATCTCGGCGACACGCGCCGGATCGAAACCGGCCTTCTGAAACTGGCCGTCGACGTTGCTCGTCAGCACGAAGCCGCCGTTCGGCATCGCGTCCATCCAGCGCCGCAGGATCGCGAAGCCCGCGTGCGGCACCGTCTGCCGGTAGAGTCCGAGACGGTGTCCGTAAAAGCCCCACGCAAGCTGCGGATGTGCGCGGAACGCCTGCGGCGAAGCTATCTCGTGGAATTCGAAACGCTCGTGGCGCAGCGCCGGATACGCGCGCCAGAAGCCGTCCGTGCCGCGGAAATCGGGCAGCCCCGAATCGACGCCGATGCCCGCGCCGGCCGTCACGAGCAGCGCATCGGCGCGCGCGAGCGCCTCGACGGCGGACGCGACCAGATGAGCCGGCAGTGGCTCGGCAGCGGCGCTGGAATCGGTGGAATCGGTGGAATCGGACGAGTCGGAAATCGGCATGATGGAGCAGCGGAAGCGTCGAACGGTGCGCGAGTGGCGTCGCGCGATCATACGCCGGTTCGGGCGCCGCGCCGCGACATCACGCAGCCGCGGCGCGCACGCCCGCGGGTTCCCGCAGCGCGACGTACTGCAGCAGCATGATCGTCTTCGCGTCGACGATCTCGCCACGCTCGACGGCGTCCAGCGCCGCGTGCAGCGGCATCTCGACGACCTCGAGATCCTCGCCCTCCTCCGCGATGCCGCCGCCGTCGCCCGTGCGCAGCGACGCATCGTATTCGCCGACGAAGAAATGCAGCTTTTCCGTCACCGAGCCGGGACTCATGAACGCCTCGAACACCTTGCGCACGCCGCGCACGCGATAGCCGGTTTCCTCTTCGGCCTCCGCGCGAATGCGTGCATCGGGCGTCGCGTCGTCGAGCAGGCCGGCGGCGGCTTCGAGCAGCATCCCGTCGTGTCCGTTGACGAACGCCGGCATCCGGAACTGCCGCGTGAGCAGCACGTCGCCCGTCCTCGCGTTGCGCAGCAGGATGGTCGCGCCGTTGCCGCGGTCGTACGTTTCGCGGCTCAAGCGCTGCCACGTGCCGTCGCGGCGCAGGAAATCGAACGTCACCTTCTTCAGCACATACCAGTCATCGGACAGCACCGTCGTATCGACGATGCGGACGCGGTCCCGCGTTGCGGCCATGGTGGTCTCCCATTCGACAAGTGACGGCACTCATGGTAGCGTGCATATTCGTGCAATTTCAAGAAATTTCGTGCAAACCCGATGCTGACGACCCAACGCAAGAAAGCGATCCTCGACGCGCTCGCCCGCGACGGCCAGGTGCTGGCCGTCGAACTGAGCGCGCAATTCGGCGTGTCCGAGGACACGATCCGGCGCGACCTGCGCGAACTGGCGGCCGAGGGCCTGCTGCAGCGCGTGCACGGCGGCGCGCTGCCGGCGTCGCCGGCGGTCGCGCCGTTCGCGCAGCGCGAGCTGCTCGAAACCGCGGAAAAACGGCGCATCGCGCGCCGGGCCGCGCAGATGATCGCGCCCGGACAGGTCGCGATCGTCGACGGCGGCACGACCTCGGCACTGCTCGTCAGCGAGCTGCCGCCCGACCTGCGCGCGACGATCGTCACGCACAGCCCGAGCGTCGCCGTCGCACTGGCCGCGCATCCGTCGATCGACGTGATCCTGATCGGCGGACGGCTGTACAAGCATTCGATCGTCGCGGTGGGCGCCGCGGCGATGGAAGGCATCTCGCGCATCCACGCGGACCTGTATTTCATGGGTGTGACCGGCGTTCATCCAGTCGCGGGGCTGAGCACCGGCGACTTCGAGGAAGCGGCGATCAAGCGCGCACTCGCGGGGCGCGCCGGCGAGACGATCGTGCTGGCTTCGCAATCCAAGCTGCGAGCGGCGTCGCAGTTCGCGATCGGCGAACTCACGCTCGCACAAGCGATCGTGGTCGAACGGGAAACCGATGCAGCGCTGACCGAGCCGATCGAGGCCGCGGGCGTGACGGTCGTGCGCGCGTAGCCGAGCCGCGGCTTCGACGTCTGCACGTCGGTGGGGCGGCACCGACATCGTCGTCGGCGCGATGTCAGCGTGCCGACAGGTGCCGCTTGCTACGATGGGCGACTGCCCACCCGCCGCGCCCCGTCCGCCCGATGTCTTCACCCTGCAACCCGATCACACCCGCGCCATCCGACGGCCCTGCCCCGCCGCCCGGCGTCCTCGCACTGTTCATCGCGTTCGCGCAGATCGGCCTGACCAGCTTCGGCGGCGGGCTGAGCGGGCGCATGATGCGCGACTTCGTTCACGAGCGGCGCTGGCTCGACGAGGAAGCGTTCCTCAACGGCCTTGCGCTGTCGCAGGCGCTGCCGGGCGTCAACGTGAAGAACCTCGCGATCTGGATCGGCTACCGGCTGGCCGGATGGCGCGGCGCGGTGGCTGGCTTCACCGGCATCATCGCGCCGCCGGCCGTGCTGATCGTGCTGTTCGGCGTCGCGTTCTCGACGCTGACGCGCTTCACGCTCACGCACGTCGCGCTCGCAGGCGCGGCCGCCGCGGCGATCGGGCTGTCGATCTCGATGGCGATCACCGCGGTGCGCCGGCTGCCGCGCCGCGCGCTGCCGTTCGCGGTGGCAGCGCTCACGTTCGTGTCGGTGGCGGTGCTGCACTGGCCGCTCGTATGGACCGTACTTATCGCCGGCGCGCTGAGCGTCGCGCTCGAATACCGGCGCGCGGCCGCATCCATCGTCGGGAGCGACGAACGATGACTGCCTCGTCACGCTACGCCGCCCTGTTCGGCGTATTCGCACCGCTGTCGATCGCGACGATCGGCGGTGGTCAGGCGATCATCGCGGACATCCAGCGGCAGGTCGTCGACGTGCATCACTGGATGACGGCCTCGCAGTTCGTGAACGACTTCGCGATCGCGCGAATGGCGCCGGGCCCCGGCTCGCTGCTCGCGACGCTGATCGGCTGGCAGGTGGCGGGCTTCTGGGGCGCGGTCATCGCGACGCTCGCGCTGTTCGGGCCGACCGCGTTCCTGATCTACGGCGCAGCGCATCTGTGGCGGCGCCACCAGGGCGCACGCTGGCAGGTCGCGCTCGAGGCAGGCCTGCGCCCGGTCGCGGCCGGCATGATCCTCGCGTCGGTCTGGGTGCTGCTGCAGGCACTCGACGGCGGCTGGCCCGCGCGGGCGATCGCGGTCATGTCGACGATATGCGTGATGGTCACGCGCATTCACGCACTGCTGCTGATCGTCGTCGGCGCGTTGCTGCTGGTCGGCGCGCACGCGATCGGGTGACGGCGGCTCGCCTATGGCGTACGGGCGTGCCGCACATGGTTCGACCGCGCGCTCACGCAGTGTGTGCTCGGGCGCGTCGTCACCGCGATGATGCTCGGGTTCGCGGTCCGCTTCGCGATCGACGCGCGCCGAGACCGGCCGCGCAGTTCACAAGCCGGCTACCGCGCGAAACGCGCGGTACGCATCGGCATGACGCTCGAAGCCGATGCCCGGCGCCTGTGGCACGGCCGCGTAGCCGGCGTCGACCGATTCGCCGTCCGCCAGCCCGTTGAACGGGCGGAACGCGAACGGGCTCACTTCGGCGCCGCCGAGCCCGAGCGCCGACACGACGTGCAACGAGAACAGGTGACCACCGTGCGGCCAGAACGCATCGCGCCGCCAGCCGTTCGACACGAAATGGTCGACGATCTGCAGATAGCCCGGCAGGCCATAGCAATGCACCGGATCGAACACAAGGACGTCGCGGTCCGGGCGCAGGCCGCCGTAGCGTTCGATCAGCTTCGCTTCCGCGAGCGAGAACAACGCCTCACCGGCCGCGACCGGCGGCGCGTATTGCGCGGTCAGGTCCGCATGAAGCGGCAGGTCGAGCGGATCGCAAAGGTCCTCGAACCACCAGAGTTCGAACGGTGCCAGCATCGCGACGGCTGCGCGGCCGCTCGTCGCGTCGTACCTATTCATCGCATCGACCGCGAGATGCGAACTGTCGGCCAGACACGCCGCGGCCGCTTCGATGCGTCTTTTGTCGTCATCGACATCCGCGCCGCCGATCTTGATCTTCGCGTGCGTGTAGCCGAGATCGGCGATGCGGCGCATCTCGTCCGACAGGTGCGCGAGATCGTCGTGCGGATAGCGGTAACCGCCGCCCGCATAGACACGCACGCGAGGTGCCGCGTTGCGCGCGAGCCCGTCGGCGACGAAGCGATGGAGGGGCAGCCCCGCGATCTTCGCGGCGGCATCCCAGATCGCCATGTCGAGCACGCCAACCGCGACACAGCGTTCGCCGTGCCCGCCGGGCTTCTCGCCTGCCATCATCGCGCGCCATGCGCGAAACGGATCGAGGTTCGTGCCGGCGTCGTCGGCGATGGCGTCCGCGGCGGCCAGCAGACGCGGCGCGAACCGTTCGCGAATCAGCCCGCCCTGTGCATGACGACCGACCGAAGCGTAGCCGTAACCCGTGATCGGCCGGCCATCGCGCACGACATCGGTGACGATCGCGACGACGCTCGTCGTCAGGTCGCCCGACGGGAGCGCCGGATCTGCATGGCGGGAAACGGGGATCGCTTGCTCGCGGATGTCGATGATGCGCATGGTCGGGGTTCCGGGAAAACGTTCGGCGTTTGCGGACCATGCGCGCATTTCGGACGGCGCGAATGGCGGATCGCTGCATCATAGGCGCCTGGGCGATGTCGTGCAGACGCGTGACCGTCGCGATGCGGCGAAGGGATCCGACTCGCTCGACATCATCCGAACCGCGCCGTGCAGCGTCGACGTGCGGACGACCGCCGCATCACGTGCGAGGCGCGTCGCGCGCCTCGACGCCGGTCATCGCACCCCACTGGCACGGCCGCGAATTAGATAGACATCCGACGCGAAGCGCGTATGATGATTTTTGTCCGAGCCCGCGTCACTCCACTCGCCGCTCGCCCCGCCGTCTACCCTCTCGCTGCGTCGCGCCGTTACCCTCCGTTACCCGCGCGCATTGCTGTCCTTTTCACCCCACCCGTCACACCGCGCCGCGGTGATACCGGTCGGATGCGTTCGTCCACGCGATTTGTCGCGCCCGAACCCAGGAGTTCATCATGAGCATGCATCTCTATCGTGGCTTCGAAATCTATCCGCTGATCTACCCGCACACTCCGTCGCTGAACGGTAATACGCACAACTACGACGCCGGCTTCGACGCGGCCGTGAAGATCTGCCTGCGCGGCACCGCCGACACGCTGACCCGCAGCGAAACATTCCGGCTGATCGACAACGCACCGTTCGAATCGGCGGGCGAAGCGCGCCGCGCGTCCGTTCGCTACGCGGAGCAGATCATCGACGGCAATCGCGACAAGCAGCCGCTCTTCGCAGATTCCCATTGACGCTTCCTGTCGCGGCAGCGCGGCCGCACCCTGATTCGGATGACGAAATGATTATCGATGAACTCCTCCGCCTGATCGAACGGCGAGAGATTTCCAGTACCGACGCAGTCCCGCACGACGGCCTCGCCGGTTCTGCGTTGCGTCACCAACCCGAGTTGCAGATGTTCGCTGCAGTGCGCGCGTTGACGATCAGCGCCGGATATTCCGAATTCGAATCCGACGAGATCGCGAGTGCCGTCATGACCCGGCTCGGCTAGTGTTCCGCCACGCGTGTCTTGAAACAGCACGTGCATGACGACGATCATCCGCAAGCCCGACGAACCTGTCGATGTCGCGCTTCGGCGCTTCTGGTGAAACATCGAGAAGACGGGCCTGATCCGCGAGTTGCGTGGTCGCACCGGCTATGAAAAGCCAACTACCGAGCGCAAGCGCAAGAAAGCCAGCGCCGTCGCGAGACAGTGCCTGCTCGCGAAACGCATGCTGCCGCCTCGCAAGCTCTATTAGGAGAACGCCGTGTATCAGCCGACCGTCGAGGACCCTCCATTCTTCCCATTGACGAAGTGCGAGGTCGATTTCGATCGACAGAAGGATGCGATCACGCTTCTGCCTAGCTTTTACGCGTTCGGCTGCGAGTACACCAGTCGCGGCCTCCTGATCGGCCGAGACGATGCATTCAGATTGATTGCCGCGATCGAAAAAGCCCTGAGCATCGAGCAGTGAACGTCGCCCCGACGTTGTCGAATCGCGTCGTGCCGGCCGGCGCTGCGCGGACATCGCGACAGACGCGAGCGCTCTGATTGACTCCGGACTGGCCGCGCCTCTTTGCCCATCGCCTAACCCCCGCAAGGTCGTTCGACACCCCTCCGATCACCACCGTTCTGCCGCGGATCACGAAACGATTGATCTACTTGCGGGACATGCTCGCGGAACGACGGCTGTTCAAGGAAGCGCCCGGCAGCATGGATGCTGATGTATCCGGACAAGCGCATTTTGGAGATCGCGTCGACCTGCCGATTTGCCCATGCGTCGCACCTCGGGCGCGCGCTTCGGCGGGCGTACGGGATGGCGCCGAGCGCCTATCGTGAGCGGCAGACACCCGGCGCGATCGGTGAGATCGACGGAATAGCGGAATCGGCCGAGCGTGCGGCCACGCTCGGCGAGTTGTTTCCGAACCGGAGCGAGTTTGTTGAGCCGGAATCCCCTGCTTGCGATCCCGACTGAACCCCTTGCTCGTCGGCACGGGTACGGGTGCGTTTCAACGCATCGATTCAACCGGCGCTGGTACGCGAGTCGAATCGACAGGCCCGCTCAGGCAAACACGAAGTACTTGCGCACCGTCTCCACCACTTCCCACGTCCCTTTCATGCCGGGTTCGATCACGAACACGTCGCCGGCCTTCAGGTGCACCGGCTCCTCGCCTTCCGGCGTGATGATGCAGTAGCCGTCGAGGAAGTGGCAGTACTCCCATTTCTCGTAGTTCACTTCGAACTTGCCCGGCGTGCAGATCCAGGTGCCCATGATCTTGCTGCCATCCTTCGAAAGGTAGGCGTTGAGGTTCACGGTGTGCGGATCGCCGCCGATGCGCTTCCACTTGGTCGCGTCGACGACCGGGGTCGGGCAGGTTTTGCGCAGAACGGTGATGAAATCGGACATGTCGGCTCCAGACTAACGATCGGGTAGAAGGTCTGTCACGTTAGTTCGAAAGCTTCACCGGGGCTTGTATGCGTCCGACACCGACTCGTCTATTTTCGACACGGGCTTGCGTGCTGGCGCGCCACCTGCGTGTTCCGGTCGGCCTTGCGATGACCGACCGCTTCCGGCCGATCCTTGACACCCGTTCCCGGCGATCCGTCGCCCAACCACCGAGCCCATGCGTGCTTCGAGGCAGGCCGCCAAAAACGCCTTGCTTGCAACATCAGCGCCAAACCCTGTAGAATTACGCGTTCTGCGGGCGTCGTATAATGGCCATTACCTCAGCTTCCCAAGCTGATGACGTGGGTTCGATTCCCATCGCCCGCTCCACCTTCGGCTGCTCGGCAGCCTGCGCAAGAGCCGCCTCGTCGAAGGCGGCTTTTTTGTACCGTCTGCCGGTTCATCTGGCAGCACCGCTGCGCATGACGGGCCCGCGCCCGAACCAAGCCTTTCTCTGTCACCGATGATGCACGACGATCCGAACGAAGCCGGCCTGCCGCCGGACGACGCCGCCCTTCCCGACGATGCCGCCGACGGCGCCGACGAAGTCAACCCGCTGCACCGCCGCCGCATCCGCAGCTTCGTAACGCGCGCCGGCCGCGTGTCGACCGGCCAGCGCCGCGCGCTCGACGATCTCGGCCCGCGCTTCGTCGTCCCGTACGCGGCGGAAATCCCGGACTGGGACGCCGTGTTCGGCCGCCGCGCGCCGCGCATCCTGGAGATCGGCTTCGGGATGGGCGCATCGACCGCGGAAATCGCCGCGCACCGCCCGGGCGACGACTTCCTCGGCGTCGAAGTGCACGAACCGGGTGTCGGCGCGCTGCTGAAACTGATCGGCGAGCAGGACCTGCCGAACATCCGCATCATCCAGCACGACGCGGTGGAGGTGCTCGAGCACATGCTCGCGCCGGAAAGCCTCGACGGCGTGCACATCTTCTTCCCCGATCCGTGGCACAAGGCGCGCCATCACAAGCGCCGACTGATCCAGCCGCCGCTCGTCGCGCACCTCGCATCGCGCCTGAAGCCCGGCGCGTACCTGCACTGCGCGACCGACTGGCAAAACTACGCGGAACAGATGCTGGAAGTGCTCGGCGCCGAACCGACGCTCGAAAACACGGCTGCCGACTACGCGCCGCGCCCCGACTACCGCCCCGTCACGAAGTTCGAACGGCGCGGGCTGCGGCTCGGCCACGGCGTGTGGGACCTGGTGTTCCGCAAACGCGCCGGCTGAACACAACGCGCGTCGCGCAATGACAAACGGCCCGACCGGCATCTGCTACCGGTCGGGCCGTTCTCTATTGGATGCGCCCTTGCCCCCGCACCGGCATCACGCCCAGTTCAGCCACCCGCTATACCCCACCAACAGCACGAACAGGCCGAACGCGATCCGGTACCACGCGAACACGGTGAAGTCGTGCGTCGCGACGAAACGCAGCAGCCAGCGCACGCACACGAACGCGCTGACGAAGGCGGCAACGAGCCCGAGCGCGAACAGGCCGAGCGAATCGACCGTGAACGCCTGCCAGTCCTTGACGGTTTCATAGAGCGTCGCGCCGAAGATGATCGGAATCGCGAGGAAGAACGAGAATTCGGTCGCGACGCGCCGGTCGAGGCCGAACAGCATCCCGCCGATGATCGTCGAGCCCGAGCGCGACATGCCCGGCACCAGCGCGAAACATTGCGCGATGCCGACCTTCAGCGCGTCGAGCGGCGTGAGCGCATCGACCGACTGCACGCGCGGCGGCTCGCGGCGTTCGCGCTGTCGCGCCTCGGCCCACAGGATGATCGCGCCGCCGACGACGAGTGCGAACGCGACCGGCACCGGCGAGAACAGCACGGCCTTGATCTTCTTCTCGAACAGCAGGCCGAGCGCGATCGCGGGAATCGTCGCGATCACGACGTTCAGAGTGAAGCGTTGCGCGTCGGGCCGGCTCGGCAGCCCGGACACGATGGAGACGATCCGCTGCCGGTATTCCCAGCAGACCGCGAGGATCGCGCCGAACTGGATCACGACGTCGAAGGTCTTCGCGTGCGCGTCGTTGAAATTCAGGAAGCTGCCCGCGACGATCAGGTGGCCGGTGCTCGACACCGGGAGGAATTCCGTCAGCCCCTCGACGACGCCGAGGATCAATGCCTTGCAGATCAGGATCCAGTCCATCCGTGGCCCAACTCCGAAGTAGTCGAAAGAAAGGGCCGCGTCACCGTCGCGGCCCGCCCGGCCGCGCGCGGTGCGCCGTCACTTTTCGACGATCGCTACGCGTATGCCGTTTGTAAGAATCGTAATTGTACCGGGTTCGTAGTTCACGCCGGCAAATTGCAGTTGTTCGGGCTTGAACGTGTAGATCGGATAGTTGGTCAGCACCTGCGTCGCGAGCAGGCCGGCGGCCGCGCCGACCTGTTGCGCGTACATCTGCGCGTTGCCGTCGAGCACGAGGCTGTCGACGGCCGGCGCCTTCAGCACGACCGAGCGGCTCGGCGCGTCGTAAGCCAGCTGGCCCGACACGATGAACTTGCCGCTCACCGGTTCGCTCAGGAACGGACTCGCGAAATGCGCGTCCAGCTGCACGGCGACGCGGTTCTGGTCGGGCAGCAGGTTGACGGCCGGATTGGCAAGCGACACGTCGACGACCTGCGCGACCGTCTTCTGGTACGGAAACTTGCGCGCGACGGCTTTCTGCACATCGCCGCGCGAGAACGTGTAGTGATCGGGGATGAACGGGAAAGTCGACGCGCAGGCGGCGAGCGATACCGACACGCCGATGGCGCCGGCGCAAGCGGCGAGGAAGCGGCGCCGGCCGGACGTGCAAGATGCGGTCATGCTGAACAATCTCCTGTATCGGGCGAAGCGTCCGTCGGGTTACCGGCTCGGCCGCAAGCCGGGCCGTGGACCGAAGTTAGTGCTTCGGCGGATGTCGCCGGTTCCATGCGCGCGCCGGTGACGGGCAGCGCGGGCAATGCGTCAGCGGGCCGCGCCGGCGCCCGGCGCCGGCTGCGTCGCGACCTCGAGGCGCGTCAGCCACGCGAGCGCGTCGTCGCGCGACGCACCGCACATCTCGGCGGACGGCTGCAGTCCGGAACAGCACGCGGGACGCTCGGGCCGGCCGAAGATCCGGCAGCGCAGGTCGTCGCCGAGCTGCACGCAACGCACGCCGGCCGGCTTGCCGTCGGGCATCCCCGGAATCGGCGAGGAAATCGACGGCGCGATGCAGCATGCGCCGCACCCCTCGCGGCACGCATGCGGCGGCGGGACATCGGCGGGCGCCGGACGGACAGGCATTTCGACGGACACTCGGCCCTCTCACGAACAACAAAAAAAACGGTGCGGCAACCGGACGCAGCGTGCGGCAGCCCACTGCGCATTGTGCCACCGCCGGCTGCGACGTTATTACACAATGCAGCCGAAACGCGCGTTTATATACTCGAAAGCATCTAAAAAGCGCGAGACCATCATGAGTTCCGGTTCTGCCGACACAATGTTCCGTCCCGATTTGCTCGCGAAGTACGGCGCGAACGGGCCGCGCTATACGTCCTACCCCACCGCGCTGCAATTCCGCGACGATTTCGACCCGGCCGACTACGTGCGCGCCGCGGGCGATCCCGGCGCGTCGTCGAGCGACCTGTCGCTGTACTTCCACATCCCGTTCTGCAACACGGCCTGCTTCTACTGCGGCTGCAACAAGATCGCGACCAACAACCGCCGCCGCGCGCGCCCGTATCTCGAGCAACTGAAGCGCGAGCTGGCGCTGCAGGCCGCGCTGTTCGATCCCGCGCGCCCGGTCACGCAGCTGCACTGGGGCGGCGGCACGCCGACCTTCCTGTCCGACGACGAAACGGCCGAGCTGATGGTGGCCACCCGCGAACACTTCGCGCTTGCACCGGACGCTGACGCGGAGTTCTCGATCGAGATCGACCCGCGCACGGTCACGCCCGCGACGCTCGTCCACCTGCGCAACATCGGCTTCAACCGGCTGAGCCTGGGCGTGCAGGATTTCGATCCGATCGTGCAGCAGGCGATCAACCGGATCCAGCCGCTCGCGATGACGGCCGACCTGCTGTCGGCAGCACGCACGACGGGCTTCCATTCGGTCAGCGTCGACCTGATCTACGGGCTGCCGCACCAGACGGTCGCCGTATTCGCGCGCACGCTCGAAACAATCATCGAACTCGCACCCGACCGCCTCTCGGTATTCGGCTACGCGCACATGCCGCACCTGTTCAAGATGCAGCGGCAGATCGACGACGCGACGCTGCCGCCGCCCGCAACGCGCGTCGCGCTGCTCGGCCTCGCGATCGACATGCTGACCCAGGCCGGCTACGTGTACATCGGGATGGATCACTTCGCGCGGCCGACCGACGAACTCGTGCGCGCGCAGCGCAACGGCACGCTGCAGCGCAATTTCCAGGGCTACAGCACGCGCGCGGATACCGACCTGGTCGGCTTCGGCGTGTCGTCGATCGGGAAGGTCGGCGACGTCTACGCGCAGAACGCGAAGGACCTGCCGGCCTATGGCGCCGCGCTCGACGCGGGCCGGCTGCCGATCACGCGCGGCGTGCGGCTCACGCCCGACGACCGGCTGCGCCGGGACGTGATCACCCAGCTGATGTGCAACCTCGAACTGCCGTTCTCGCATATCGAGGCCGCGCACGGGATCCGCTTCGCCGATCACTTCGCGCGCGAGCTCGACGCGCTGCGCACGTTCGAGCAGGACGGGTTGCTGACCATCGCCGGCGACCGCCTGACGATCCACCCGGCCGGCCGGATGGTCGTGCGCAACATCGCGATGGCGTTCGACGCCTACCTCGGCCAGACGCCGCGGCAACGCTACTCGCGCACCGTCTGACGCCGCACGGCCGCATGCGGGCGGCCGGTTTGATAAAGTACGGGGCTCAACGCCCCTGCAAGAATCCGCACGATGCGCACCACCAAAGCAACCAACGCGGTCGAACGCCTGAAAACGCGTTCCGGCAACCCGCAGTTCGCGGCCGTCGCGATGGCGGGCGGCCTGTTCTATCTGGTCGACCGCTCCGGCGGCACCGCCGAGAAGCGCAGCGAGCCGCTGCCGCTCGACGAATTCGTCAGGTTCGTCGACGAATTCGGCCCCAAAAAGCCGCGCAAGGCGAGCAAGCTCGACCTCGCATTCGAGGCGCAGATCAAGAAGAGCAAGGGATAAAGGTCTGTTGCAGGCCGTCTGAAGGCTTCGCGGCCGCCCCCTTTGGTACAATCACGAAGTTTCTCTATCCCCGCTGATGGCCGACCTGGCTGCGTGACCACACCATGAATATCGAAAACGCGCGTTTCAACATGATCGAACAACAGATCCGGCCGTGGGACGTGCTGGATCTGGACGTCCTGGGCCTGCTGTCGATCGTCAAGCGTGAAAACTACGTGTTGCCCGAACACCGCGATCTCGCGTTCGCCGACCTCGAGCTGCCGCTGCCCGGCGGCACCAGCAAGATGCTGTTCCCGCGCGTCGAAGCGCGCGTGCTGCAGGAACTGTCGGTCAAGAAGCACGAGAACGTGCTCGTGATCGGCGCGGGTTCGGGCTACCTGGCCGCACTGTTCGCGCATCGCGCACAGCACGTGACGGCTGTCGATATCGATCCGACCATCGCAAAGTTCGCGGCGGACAACCTGCGCAACGACGGCGTGACGAACGCGGAAGTCGTGCTCGGCGACGGCTCGCTCGGCTGGCCCGACAAGGCACCGTATGACGTGATCTGCGTCGCGGGCGGCCTGCCGGTCGTGCCGCAGCAGATGCTCGAACAACTGAAGATCGGCGGCCGCCTGTCGGCGTTCGTCGGCGGCCGTCCGGTGATGAAGGCGCAGATCATCACGCGCATCGACGACAAGCAGTACCGTGTCGCCGACGTGTTCGAAACCTACGTCAATCACCTCGTCAACGCGATGGAGCCGTCGCGCTTCAAGTTCTGAGCGGCGGAGCTTCCATGCAGATCCTGACACCCGCGATGCTCGCGGAATGGCTTCGCGATCCGGCGCGTCCCGCGCCGCTCGTGCTCGACGTGCGCGAGCCCTGGGAAATCTCGACCGCGCAGATCGCCGGCAGCGTGTCGATCCCGATGCAACAGATCCCCGCGCGCAGCGAGGAGCTCGATGACGAAGCGGAAATCGTCTGCGTGTGCCATCACGGGATGCGCAGCGCCCAGGTCGCGATGTTCCTCGAATCGCGCGGCTTCACGAAGCTGTACAACCTGCAGGGCGGGATCGACGCGTGGTCGCGTGACGTCGATCCGTCCGTGCCGCGTTACTGAGTGACAGACCTTCCCGGCGGCGCATCGCGCGCCGCCACGGCGACCGGCCCGTTGCAGCCGATCGCCCCGATCCGCCGAACGGGCGCGCATGGCGCGCCCGTTTGCATTTCCGCTTCTCTGTTCCCCCTCCCCCGATTGCTTCAGCCCGTCGGCTATCCGCGTCCGTTCGATGACGAACGGCGGCGAGCACCCGAGCATGGCATCCGTCGAACGGATCGCTTCGCGCTTCCCGTCGTACTCCACTTCCCCCCGCGTGCACAGCGACGCCGACACGACACGACGCGGCTGAATGCATGCGCATCGATCACGTTCCGCACGTCCCTCAACGCGTGACGTGCGCGCTCGCACACGGGCGCATACCGTGCACCATTTGCGCCCGCGCGACTGCACCGCAACGGATCGCGCATGCTGCACGACGCGTCACGCGCACCACGCCGACGCCCCACGTCACCCCGCACAGGCACGCCCGGCGTGCATCCGTGCGACTGGCACATGCCTTGCGTTAGTCGGATGCCGGCGCCGTCATGGCGCACGCCTACCAAACACGTCAAGGGGAACTCGATGAAACGTCGCAGTCTGCTGAAGTTCGGTTCGATGGCCGGTGCACTCGCGCTGGCGGGCAAGAGTCCGTTCGCGCACGCGGCCGATGCGGGCACGGGTCCGATCAAGGTCGGTATCCTGCATTCGCTGTCGGGCACGATGGCGATCTCCGAAACGTCGCTGAAGGACACGGCGCTGATGACGATCGCCGACATCAACAAGAGCGGCGGCGTGATGGGCCGCAAGCTCGAGCCCGTGGTCGTCGACCCCGCATCGAACTGGCCGCTGTTCGCGGAGAAGGCGCGCCAGCTGCTCACGCAGGACAAGGTCGCATGCGTGTTCGGCTGCTGGACGTCGGTGTCGCGCAAGTCGGTGCTGCCGGTGTTCGAGGAACTGAACGGCCTGCTCTACTACCCGGTGCAATATGAAGGCGAGGAAATGTCGCGCAACGTGTTCTACACGGGCGCCGCGCCGAATCAGCAGGCGATCCCCGCCGTCGAGTACCTGATGAGCGCGGAAGGCGGCGGCGCGAAACGATTCTTCCTGCTCGGCACCGACTATGTGTATCCGCGCACGACCAACAAGATCCTGCGCGCGTTCCTGAAATCGAAAGGTGTGAAGGACGCCGATATTCAGGAGGTCTACACGCCGTTCGGCCACAGCGATTACCAGACGATCGTCGCGAACATCAAGAACTTCGCGCAGGGCGGCAAGACGACCGTGGTTTCGACGATCAACGGCGATTCGAACGTGCCGTTCTACAAGGAGCTCGGCAACCAGGGGATCAAGGCGACCGACGTGCCGGTGGTCGCGTTCTCGGTCGGCGAGGAAGAGCTGCGCGGGATCGACACGAAGCCGCTCGTCGGCCATCTCGCGGCCTGGAACTACTTCATGTCGGTGAAAAACCCGACGAACACGAAGTTCAAGGACCAGTTCGCCGCATGGGTGAAGGCGAACAATCTGCCGGGCGGCGCGAAGCGCGTGACCAACGATCCGATGGAAGCGACCTACGTCGGCATCCACATGTGGAAGCAGGCGGTCGAGAAGGCGAAGAGCACCGACGTCGACAAGGTGCGCGTCGCGATGATCGGACAGACGGTTGCCGCGCCGTCGGGCTTCACGCTCTCGATGGACGGCAACCATCACCTGCACAAGCCGGTGATGATCGGCGAGATCCGCGGCGACGGGCAGTTCAACGTCGTGTGGAAGACGAAGACGGTCGTGCGCGCGCAGCCGTGGAGCCCGTTCATCGCGGGCAACCAGGGCAAGCCGGACATCGTCAGCTCGATCCCGGCGTTCCTGCGCCGGCAGCGCGCGGCGCTCGCCTGATGCGATGCGGAGCACCGCGCACCGGCGTGGCGCTCCGTTCGCAGGCCGGTGCAGGCACGCCGCCGCGATTGCGGTAACGCGCCGCACTCGCTCGCGCGCCGCCGCACGCGTTCGCTTTCCCACGCCCGACAGGATTTCTCGATGCCTACACGCTTTCGCCGCGCCGCCGTCGCGGTCGTCGCCTGTGCCGCGCTGACGGGCGCGCTGCCGCACGCCGCGTTCGCCCTGACGGCGGCCGATACCGCCGCGCTTGCCGGCGACGACTTCGACGCGAAAACGGCCGCGATCGAACATCTCGCCGCCGATGCCGATCCGCGCGCCGTCGCGTTGCTCAATGCGCTGTCGACCGGCGACGCGCTCGCGACCGGCGACGGACACCTGCTGATCCAGACCGGCGACACCGCGCACGACGCGCTCACGCAGGCCGCGACGCCGGCCGGCGACGCGCAGCCCGTGATGCTGAACAACCTGCTGCGCACGAAGATCGCGGGCGCGCTGTCGGGTCTCGCTCTCGCGTCGCCGGATGTCGCCGCGCGTCGCGACGCGATCGACGCGCTGCTGAAGTCGCCCGACCCGGCGCTCAAGCCGATGATCGAGCGCGCCCGCGCCAAGGAAACCGATCCGGCATTGAAACGCCGTCTCGACGCACTGTGGGCGATCGCCGCGCTGCACGACGCCGATCCGGCGAAGCGTCTCGAAGCCGTGCAGGTGGTGGCCGCGCGCCACGATCTCGACATGATCGAGCAATTGCGCCCGCTCGTCGCGCAGAACGCCGACGGCAGCCATGCGGAGCCCGACGCGCGCGTGCGCGAGGCCGCGCAGCAAGGACTCGATGCATTGCACACGCTGCAGCGCCGTGGCGAGATCGTGGGCACCGTGTTCGCGGGCCTGTCGCTCGGCAGCGTGCTGCTGCTCGCGGCGCTCGGCCTCGCGATCACGTACGGGCTGATCGGCGTGATCAACATGGCGCACGGCGAATTCCTGATGATCGGTGCGTACGCAACCTATGTCGTGCAGACGCTGATCCAGCGCTATGCGCCGGCCGCGTTCGACTGGTATCCGCTCGTTGCGGTGCCGGTGTCGTTCGCGGCGGCGGCGCTGGTGGGCATCGTGCTCGAGCGGCTCGTGCTGCGGCACCTATACGGCCGCCCGCTCGAGACGCTGCTCGCGACGTTCGGCGTGAGCCTGATCCTGATCCAGGCCACGCGCATGCTGTTCGGCGCGCAGAACGTGCAGGTCGTGAACCCGTCGTGGATGAGCGGCGGCGTGACCGTGATGCAGAACCTGATCCTGCCGTACAACCGGCTCGCGATCCTCGCGTTCGCGCTCGCGGTCGTGTGCGTCGCCTGGGGCGTGCTGACGAAGACCCGGCTCGGCCTGTTCGTGCGCGCGGTCACGCAGAACCGCCGGATGGCCGCGTGCGTCGGCGTGAAGACCGCGCGCGTCGACGCGTATGCGTTCGCGTTCGGCGCGGGCATCGCGGGCCTCGGCGGGTGCGCGCTGTCGCAGATCGGCAACGTGGGCCCGGACCTCGGGCAAAACTACATCATCGATTCGTTCATGGCGGTCGTGCTCGGCGGCGTCGGCCAGATCGCCGGCACCGTGCTCGGCGGCTTCGGGCTCGGCCTCGTCAGCAAGGCGATCGAGCCGTTCTGGGGCGCAGTGCTCGCGAAGATCGCGGTGCTCGTGATGATCGTGCTGTTCATCCAGAAACGTCCGCAGGGCATGTTCGCCCCGAAGGGACGCAGCGCGGAGGCCTGACATGACTTCAATCACCGATTCGTTGTCGAATCCGGTCGCCGGCGCGCCGAAGCCCGCCGCAACCGCGCGTGCCGAGGACGGTTTCGCGCTCGGCCTGCCGCCCCGCCCCGCGCTGCTGTCGCGCCGCGCATGGCTTGCGCTCGTCGCGCTGTGCGTCGCGATCGGCATCGGCGTGCCGCTCGCCGCGCTGGTCGCGCCCGAGTCGAGCGCGTTCCACCTGTCAGCGTATGCGATGACGCTCGCCGGCAAGCTGATGTGCTACGCGATCGCCGCGCTCGCGCTCGATCTCGTGTGGGGCTACTGCGGAATCCTGAGCCTCGGCCATGGCCTGTTCTTCGCGCTCGGCGGTTATGCGATCGGCATGTACCTGATGCGCGAGATCGGCCGCGACGGCAAGTACGGCAGCGACCTGCCCGACTTCATGGTGTTCCTCGACTGGCATCAGCTGCCCTGGTACTGGAGCGGCACGCAGCATCTCGCGTGGGCGCTCGCGCTGGTCGTGCTCGTGCCAGCCGTGCTCGCATGGGTGTTCGGCTTCTTCACGTTCCGCTCGCGCGTGAAGGGCGTCTACCTGTCGATCATCACGCAAGCGCTGACGTTCGCCGCGATGCTGCTGTTCTTTCGCAACGAGACGGGCTTCGGCGGCAACAACGGCTTCACCGACTTCAAGCGCATCGCAGGCTTTTCCGTCACGTCGCCCGGCACGCGCACGGTGCTGTTGCTGCTGACCTTCGCGACGCTCGTGCTCGCGTTCATCGCCGCGCGCGCGATCGTCACCAGCAAGCTCGGACGCGTGGTCACCGCGGTGCGCGACGGCGAGACGCGGCTGATGTTCCTCGGTTACAGCCCGCTCGCGTACAAACTGTTCGTATGGACGCTGTCGGCCGTGCTGTGCGGTATCGCGGGCGCGTTGTACGTGCCGCAGGTCGGCATCATCAACCCCGGCGAGATGTCGCCCGGCAACTCGATCGAAATGGCGATCTGGGTCGCGGTGGGCGGGCGCGGCACGCTGATCGGTCCGATCGTCGGCGCATTCGCGGTGAACGGCGCGAAGAGCCTCTTTACCGCGTACTTCGCCGAATACTGGCTGTTCTTTCTCGGGCTGATCTTCGTGCTCGTGCCGCTCTTGCTGCCGCGCGGCATCATGGGCCTCGTGGACACGCTGCTCGCAAAGGGGAAACGCGCATGAACGGCACGGCCCTCTACCAGTTCACGCCACCGGCCGAGGACGAGCTGCTGGCCGTCAGCGGCACCGCATCGATGGGCCGCGTGGTGCCGCCCGGCATCGACACGTCGCACGGCACGATCCTCTACCTCGAGGACATCGAGGTGAGCTTCGACGGCTTTCGCGCGCTGAACAAGCTGTCGCTCGCGATCGACGCGGGCGAACTGCGCTGCGTGATCGGCCCGAACGGCGCGGGCAAGACGACGATGATGGACGTGATCACCGGCAAGACGCGCCCCGATGCGGGCAAGGTTTTTCTCGGCCAGACCATCGACCTCGCGAGGATGAACGAACCCGAGATCGCACGTGCGGGGATCGGCCGCAAGTTCCAGAAGCCGACCGTGTTCGAACAGCATCCGGTGTGGGAAAACCTCGAACTGGCGATGCAGACCGACAAGGGCTGGCTCGCGTCGCTGCGCGCGCGGCTCGATCGCGCCGCACAGGCGAAGATCGAGGAGACGCTCGCGCTGATCGGCCTCGAAAGCGACGCGTATCGCGCGGCCGGCGAGCTGTCGCACGGTCAGAAGCAGCGGCTCGAGATCGGCATGCTGCTGATGCAGCGCCCGGCTCTGTTGCTGCTCGACGAGCCGGCCGCCGGAATGACCGACCACGAGACGATGGAACTCGCGAAGCTGCTGAACACGCTGCGCGGCACCTGCTCGATGATGGTCGTCGAGCACGACATGGAATTCGTCGCGGCGCTCGCGGGCGATACGGGCCGCGTGACGGTGATGGCCGAAGGCGCGGTGCTCGCGCAAGGCACGCTCGACCAGGTCAAGCGCGACGACGCGGTGATCGAGTCCTACCTCGGACGGTAATCCAATGTTGAAGATCGATGCACTGAACCAGTACTACGGCGGCAGCCATATCCTGCGCAACGTGACGCTTGCCGCCGACGACGGCAAGCTCACCGTGCTGCTCGGCCGCAACGGCGTCGGCAAGAGCACGCTGCTGCGCTGCCTGATGGGGGTCGTCGCCGCGAAAAGCGGCAGCGTGTCGTGGCGCGGCACGGCGCTCGGCGCGCTGCCGCCGTATGCGCGCGTCGCGGCCGGCCTCGCGTACGTGCCGCAGGGTCGCGACATCTTTCCGCGGCTGACCGTCGAGGAGAACCTGCTCGTCGGCGCGGCGAGCCGCAAGGCGCCGTCGAAAGTGCCCGACCGCATCTACGACCTGTTCCCGGTGCTGAAGGACATGCGGGCGCGACGCGGCGGCGACCTGTCGGGCGGCCAGCAGCAGCAGCTCGCGATCGGCCGCGCGCTGATGAGCGAGCCGCAGCTGCTGATCCTCGACGAGCCGACCGAGGGCATCCAGCCGTCGATCATCCAGGACATCGGCCGCACGCTGCGCCAGCTCGTCGACGAATCGAAAATGACCGTGCTGCTCGTCGAGCAGTATTACGACTTCGCGCGCTCGATCGCGGACCATTACTGGGTGATGAGCCGCGGCGAGGTCATCGCGGGCGGCGATGCGCGCGACATGGAAACGAACGGTGTGCGCGAACTGATCGCGGTGTGAGCGGCGGCATGGCAGCGCGCACGGGCGGCCGGTTCGCGGTGCGGCCGCACGCCGCGCTTCCAACGAACGCGGCATTATTGTTCCGGTAGCATCCACGTTCTTCGCGCCCGTTTCCGTCGTTTCCCGCTCGCCGCCGATGTCCGCCCCCGACTCCCACGCCCCGCTGTCCCGCCCCGCCATCGCCAAGTCGTGGCGCGGCCGTCTCGAACTCGGCTTCGAACGGCACGGCGCGCGCACGACGCTCGTCCACCGGCTGCACGACGGCCCGTTGCGCGTCCAGCGGCCGCTGTATCCGGAGGGCGACGCGATCTGTCACGCGGTCATCGTTCACCCGCCGGGCGGCGTCGCGGGCGGCGACCGACTCGACATCGACATCACCCTCGGCGACGGCACGCACGCGGTGCTGACGACACCCGGCGCGACCAAGTGGTACAAGTCGAACGGGCTCGACGCGACGCAGCGCATCGGCATCACGGTCGGCGAGCACGCGAAGCTCGACTGGCTGCCGCAAAACAACCTGTTCTTCGACGCGGCCCACGCCGCGCTCGACTTCACGGTAACGCTCGGCGCCGGCGCGAGCGCGATCGGCTGGGACGCGACGCAGCTCGGCCGGCAGGCGGCCGGCGAAACATGGTCGGCGGGCCGCATCGCGTCGGGTTCGGCACTCGTCGATGCCGATGGACGGCCGCTATGGACCGAGCGCGCGCTGCTCGACGCGCACGATCCGCTGCGCGGCGCACTGCAGGGTCTCGCCGGCTTTCCCGTGTACGGCACGCTGTGGGCGGCTGGCGCCGCGTGCGATGCCGCGCTCGCCGAAGCGCTCGCCGTGCGGATGCCGTTCGACGACACACTGCGCGCGGGCGCGACCTGCGTGACGCCGGGCGTCGTGCTGGTGCGCGCGGTATCGACGTCGATGGAAGCACTGCAGCGTCACTTCGCCGACTGCTGGCTTTACCTGCGGCCGCTCGTGCACGGCGTCGACGCACGGCCGCTGCGCCTCTGGCAGACCTGAGCGCCCGGCGCGGCACGCACCGTTTCGGCGCGCCGCGCCGCCCACCCTGCCCACGATTCATGCATCGCGCACCACGATCGCGCATCGAGACGCGTTCCATCGGCATGGCACGCGCCTTGCTGCTTACATAACGGCTACACGACGCACGAAAAACGGCGCGGTGCTACGATGGCCCGCGCCCCGGCCGGAACCCCGCGCACCGATAAAAATTACGTTTTCCTGAACGATTGCCTTCATGAAACTGACTCCCCGAGAAAAGGACAAGCTGCTGATCTTCACGGCGGCGCTGCTGGCCGAGCGCCGCCGCGCGCGCGGGCTGAAGCTCAACTATCCTGAAGCGGTCGCGTTCATCACCGCCGCGTTGATGGAAGCCGCGCGCGACGGCAAGACCGTCGCCGAGGTGATGCACTACGGCACGACGCTGCTCACGCGCGACGACGTGATGGAAGGCGTGCCCGAGATGATCCCCGACATCCAGGTCGAGGCGACCTTCCCCGACGGCACCAAGCTCGTCACCGTCCACCACCCGATTCCGTGACCGAGGTAGCACGCATGATCCCCGGCGAAATCCTCACCGACGACGGCGAGCACGAACTGAATGCAGGCCGTGCGACGCGCTCGCTCGTCGTCGCGAACACCGGCGACCGCCCTGTGCAGGTCGGCTCGCATTACCACTTCTTCGAAGTCAACGACGCGCTGTCGTTCGACCGCGCGGCCGCGCGCGGCTTTCGGCTCAACATCGCGGCCGGCACCGCCGTGCGCTTCGAGCCGGGCCAGACGCGCACCGTCGAGCTGGTCGAGCTGGCCGGCGAACGTGCCGTCTACGGTTTTCAGGGCAAGGTGATGGGGCCGCTGTAAGCCGCGCCCCGCTCTTCAGGAACAGCACATGACATTACGCTTGAGCCGCCGCGCATACGCGGAAATGTTCGGGCCGACGACGGGCGACCGCGTGCGGCTCGCCGATACCGAACTGCTGATCGAGATCGAACGCGACTTCACGACCTACGGCGAGGAAGTGAAATTCGGCGGCGGGAAGGTGATCCGCGACGGCATGGGCCAGTCGCAGCGCGTGGCCGCCGACGTGCCCGACACGGTCATCACGAACGCGGTGATCCTCGATCATTGGGGCATCGTGAAGGCCGACATCGCGATCAAGCACGGCCGCATCGCCGCGATCGGCAAGGCCGGCAATCCGGACATCCAGCCGGGCGTGACGATCGCGATCGGTGCCGCGACCGAAGTGATCGCCGGCGAAGGGCTGATCGTGACCGCGGGCGGTATCGACACGCACATCCACTTCATCAGCCCGCAGCAGATCGACGAGGCGCTCGCGTCGGGTGTCACGACGATGCTCGGCGGCGGCACGGGGCCGGCCACCGGCACCAATGCGACGACCTGCACGCCGGGCCCGTGGCACATGGAGCGGATGCTGCAGGCCGCCGACGGCTGGCCGATCAACCTCGGCTTTCTCGGCAAGGGCAACGCGAGCCTGCCGCAGCCGCTCGTCGAGCAGGTCGCGGCCGGCGCGATCGGGCTGAAGCTGCACGAGGACTGGGGCACGACGCCCGCCGCGATCGACAACTGCCTTTCCGTCGCCGACGACACCGACACGCAGGTCGCGATCCACACCGACACGCTGAACGAAGCCGGCTTCGTCGAATCGACGGTCGCCGCGTTCAAGGGCCGCACGATCCACACGTATCACACCGAAGGCGCGGGCGGCGGCCATGCGCCCGACATCCTGAAGGTGTGCGGCGAGGCGAACGTGCTGCCGTCGTCGACCAACCCGACGCGCCCGTACACGATCAACACGCTCGACGAGCATCTCGACATGCTGATGGTGTGCCATCACCTCGATCCGTCGATCGCCGAGGATCTCGCGTTCGCGGAATCGCGGATCCGCCGCGAGACGATCGCGGCCGAGGACATCCTGCACGACCTCGGCGCGCTGTCGATGCTGTCGTCCGATTCGCAGGCGATGGGCCGCGTCGGCGAAGTGATCATCCGCACCTGGCAGACCGCGCACAAGATGAAAGTGCAGCGCGGCGCGCTGCCCGAAGACGGCGCGCGCAACGACAACTTCCGCGCGAAGCGCTACGTCGCGAAATACACGATCAACCCGGCGATCACGCATGGGATCGCGCATGAAGTCGGTTCGATCGAGCCCGGCAAGTGGGCCGACCTCGTGCTGTGGGAGCCGGCGTTCTTCGGGATCAAGCCGTCGATGATCCTGAAGGGCGGGATGATCGCGGTCGCGCAGATGGGCGACCCGAACGCGTCGATCCCGACGCCGCAGCCCGTCCATTATCGCGAGATGTTCGCGACGCGTGGCGGCGCACTCGCGCGCACGTCGCTGACCTTCGTGTCGCAGATGGCCGCCGATGCCGGCATCGCCGAACGCTACGGACTCGCGAAGCGCATCGTGCCGGTGCGCAACTGCCGCAACGTGACGAAGGCCGACATGATCCACAACGCGTGGCGTCCGTCGATCAGCGTCGATCCCGAAACCTACGACGTGATCGCCGACGGCCAGCTGCTCACCTGCGAGCCGGCGTCGGTGCTGCCGATGGCGCAGCGCTATTTCCTGTTCTGATTTCCGGTTTTCGCTCCATGCGCACCCTCGACAAACGCATTGCCCCGAACGTGAAGCTTGCCGCGTCGCTCGTCGCGCGTGCGCCGACGCTCACGCTCGCCTATGACGCCCGCTGCAAGAGCCGCCTCGCGGCGACGCTCGACACGGGCGAGGACGTCGCGGTCCTGCTGCCGCGCGGCACCGTGCTGCGCGACGGCGACGTGCTCGTCGCCGACGACGGCGCGCTCGTGCGAATCGCCGCGGCGCCCGAGACCGTGCTGCTCGTGCGCGCGGCCGACCCGCTCACGCTGATGCGCGCCGCGTATCACCTCGGCAATCGTCACACGCCGGTCGAGATCGGCGACGGCTATCTGAAGCTCGAAGCCGATCCGGTGCTCGCCGACATGCTGCGCCGGCTCGGCACGCAGGTCGACGAAGCGAGCGCACCGTTCCAGCCGGAAGCCGGTGCGTACGGCGGCGGCCACAAGCACGGGCACGATGCCACGTTCGCCGAGGATTACGCGCTCGCGCAGCAGGTATTCGGCGAACACCACGGCCACTCGCACGATCACGATCACGATCACCAGCATGGTCCGGGCTGCTCGCACGGCCACCACGGTCATGACCACCACTGAACTCGTCGCGCTGCTGCATCTCGCGTCGCCCGCGCTGCCGATCGGTGCGTACAGCTATTCGCAGGGACTCGAAGCCGCGCTCGACGCGAACCTGATCCGCGATGCCGACACCGCGCGCGACTGGATCGCCAGCGGGCTGACCGACGTGCTCGCGCACGGCGAGCTGCCGTTCCTCGCGCACCAGCTCGCGCGCTGGCAGGCGCACGACGCGGACGCGCTCGCTCGCGAAAACGCATGGTTCGTCGCGAGCCGCGAATCGGCGGAATTACGCCGCGAGACCGAGCAGATGGGCTGGTCGCTCGCGCAGCTTTGCGCATCGCTCGAATGGGGCGATGCCTCGCGCCGCGCGACGCTCGCGTCGCTGTCGCCGGTCGCACTGCCGACCGCATTCGCCTACGCGGCCGCCGCGCACGACGCCGGTGCCGACGCCACGCTCGCCGCGTACGCATTCGGCTGGGTCGAGAACCAGACGTCGGCCGCGCTGAAGGCCGTGCCGCTCGGCCAGCTCGCGGGCCAGCGCATCATCGTCGCGCTGCGCGGCGCGATCGACGCGGCCGTACGCCGCGCGCTTGCGACACCACCCGACGCCATCAACACGTTCGCGCCGCAGCTCGGCATCCTGTCCGCGCGGCACGAAACCCAGTACTCGCGGTTGTTCCGCTCCTGAACCCGACCCACACCATGAACGCACCCGCTCCCTCCTCCGCCCGCCGCACGAAGAAACTGCCGCCGCTGCGCGTCGGCATCGGCGGCCCCGTCGGCTCCGGCAAGACCACACTGCTCGAAATGCTGTGCAAGGCGATGCGCGAGCGCTACGACCTCGTCGCGATCACGAACGACATCTATACGAAGGAAGACCAGCGCCTGCTGACGGTCGCGGGCGCGCTGCCCGAGGAACGCATCATGGGCGTCGAGACGGGCGGCTGCCCGCACACGGCGATCCGCGAGGATGCGTCGATCAACCTCGAGGCCGTCGACCGGATGCTGTCGCGCTTTCCGGACGCCGACATCGTGTTCATCGAGTCGGGCGGCGACAATCTCGCGGCGACGTTCAGCCCCGAGTTGTCGGACCTGACGATCTACGTGATCGACGTCGCCGGCGGCGAGAAGATTCCGCGCAAGGGCGGCCCCGGCATCACGAAATCCGACCTGCTCGTGATCAACAAGACCGATCTCGCGCCGCTCGTCGGGGCGAACCTCGACGTGATGGCCTCGGACACGAAGAAGATGCGTGGCGAGCGGCCTTACGTGATGACGAACCTGAAGGCGCTCGAAGGCCTCGCAGACGTCGTCGCGTTCATCGAGAAGAAGGGATTGTTGACGGTGTGAACGGCGGCGCGGCGGCCCGCTGCCGCCTCGCCTGCCCGGGGCGGCCTTGCGCCGCCCGCTCAGTCGCCGGATGCTTCCGACGCGTCCGTTGCGCCGGGCATCGCGCCGCTGCCGCGCTCGACCGGCGGCAGCAACGCCGCGAGCACGTCGACCGAGCGCGCGGTCGCGCCGCGATGACGCGACGCGAACGCGGCACCGGCCGCGCCCATCGCGATACGGCGCGCGTGATCGGCGAACAGCGCGTCGAGCACATGCGCGAGATCGAGCGGATCCGCGACCTGCATCGCCGCGCCGGCCGCGACCGCATCGGCGGTCGCCTGCGTGAAGTTGAACACGTGCGGGCCGATCAGCACCGGCACGCCGACCGCACACGCCTCGATGAGATTCTGCCCGCCGAGCGGCAGCAGGCTGCCGCCAATGAACGCGACGTCGCTGGCCGCGTAGTACGCGCCGAGTTCACCCATCGAATCGCCGAGCAGCACCGTCACGTCGGCCGGCAGCGGTTCGGCCGCGGCGGGCCGGCCGGCCGCGCGCGCCGCCGCGTCCGCGCCCCACGCTGAACGCCGCACGCACTTGAATCCGTTGCGCGCGACGAGCGCCTCGACTTCGGCGAAACGCTGCGGATGACGCGGCACGAGAATCAGCAGCGCACCGGGCGTCTTCATCGCCGCAAATGCCTGCAGCACCAGCGCCTCTTCGTTCTCGCGCGTGCTTGCTGCGACCCACACGGGCCGCGTGCCGATCGAGTCGCGCCATGCGTGGCCGCGCGCCGCCAGCTCCGGCGGCGTCGTCATGTCGAACTTCAGGTTGCCCAGCACCGTCACGTTACGCGCGCCGAGCGACGTCAGCCGCTCCGCGTCGGCCGGGCTCTGCGCGAGCACGCGCGAGAAACCGCCGAACACGTCGCGCGTCGCCGCGCCGAACTTCGCCGCGCGCCGATGCGAGCGCGCGGACATCCGCGCGTTGGTCAGCACGAGCGGCACGTCCGCGCGGCGGCACTCGTCGATCAGCGTCGGCCACACCTCGGTTTCCATCACGAGGCCGAGCGTCGGCCGCCATGCGCGCAGGAAGCGCCGCACCGCGCCCGGCATGTCGTACGGCAGGTAGCAGCGCAGCACGCGGTCGCCGAAGATCTGCTCGCCGGTCGCGCGGCCGCTCGGCGTCATGTGCGTGAGCAGGATGCGCGCATCGGGACGTGCGCGCATCAGCGCGTCGATCAGCGGCTGCGCGGCGCGCGTCTCGCCGACCGACACCGCATGCACCCAGATCAGCGGCGCGCGATCGTCCGGTGAACGGCCGGCGACGTGGCCGAAGCGCTCGCCGATGTGCTCGCGATAGCCGCGCTCCTTGCGCGAGCGCACGCAGAGTCGGATGACCGCGATCGGTGCGACGAGCCACCACAGCGCGCGATAGATCGCCCTCAGCATGAGCGGACTCCGTCACCGCGGAGGATGCGGTGCGCGCTCAAACCAGCGCCCTGCCCTGCAGGCGCTCGAGAATCCCGAGCGGCGCGCATTCGCGACGCACCATCGCGTCGACCGGCAGGAAGAAGGTCTGCTCGAGCATGAACTGGCCGGACATCACAGCGTGCGAAGTCTGATCCGAGAAACATATCCACACGCTGCCCGGCGGAAACGGCATCGTCTGCTGCGGGCAGGTCTTCTGGTAGTCGAGATCGGCCTTCATGCTGTCGTGCAGGTTCAGCATCAGGTGGTCGTACGCGCTGCGCGGCGACTTCGTCACGTGCAGCAGGTTCAGCAGCCACGCCGAACCCGGGAACTGCGGCCGGATCTTCGGCAGGAAGCGCTTCGCGACGTCCTCGAACGGCTCGCCGACGCGCCATACGCGCGGCTGGCCGGCCGGGTTCACGTTCGTGAACACGCGCAGGATCCGCTCGCCGTAGTTCGGCCGCGACGGGAACGCGTCGACGTGCAGCCGGCTGTCGTCCTTGCGCCACGACGTCTGGCGCGTCTCGACCTGCATCAGCCGCAGGCTCGTCGGCGCGACGCGCAGCTTGCCGCGATATTCGGGAAAGAGGCCGTCGACGAGCGTGCCGGCCTGCTGCTGGAAGCGCGCGACCAGCGCGCGTACGGCCGACTGCGTGACACTGTCGCCGAGCACGCCGGCGAGCGCACCGCCGTTCGGCGCGAGGCTGATGTTCTTGCGTTTGGGATCGGCGAGCGCCGGATCGAGCAGCGCTTCCTCGCCGCCTTCGATCGCGAAGCGCAGGTGCGGGAAATACAGCACCTTGCCTTCCTCGACCGCGGCGAGCAGTTGCTCGCGCGGCGCCGACAGGTTGTATCCGCTCCAGTCGGCGGACGGGACTTCGATGATCTGGGATTCGCTCATGATCGGTTCGCGTGCGTGACGGGCAGGGCAGGCATGACGGGCATCACAGCAGACCGAAGCCCGCGAGCACCGCCTTCACCTGCGAGATCGACGGCGGCTGCCCCGCCGTGCCGAGATTGACGACGTTCGGCGACCAGTAACCGCCGGTGCGCCAGGCCGTCGCGAAATTGTACAGTTCGACCGTCGGACGCTTCAGCGCGGCCGCGATGTGAACCAGACCTGTATCAACCCCGACCGTCGCGGCTGCGCCGTCGATCAGGCCGACGACGGCCGGCAGCGACAGTTTCGGCGGCACGATCGCCGCCGCGCCGAACTCCTTCGCGAGCCGCTCGCTCGTCGCGCGCTCCGCGTCGTTGCCCCACGGCAGCACGAGCGACGCGCCGCGCCGCACGAGCGCCTGGCCGAGCTCGATCCAGGCGGCGTCCGGCCACTGCTTGTCGGCGCGCGACGTCGCATGCACGAACACCACGTACGGCACCGGCAGGTTCAGGCCGAGCGCCGCGACCGCGAGCGCCGCCGCACGCGTATCGAGGCCGAAGTCGACCGGATCCGCCGGCGTCGGCGCCGGGTCGCCCAGCGCGGCCGCGACCAGCTGGCGCGAACGTTCGACCACGTGCGTGCGCGGTGCGATCGGCACGCGCTTGCGATAGAAGAAGCGCACCGGCCATTCGTAGCCCGCGCCGTCGGTGCGGTTGCCGAGGCCCGCGAGCGGGCCGCGCGCCCAGCTCGCGACCCAGGCCGTCTTGATGAGCCCCTGGCAGTCGATCACGAGGTCGTACTGCTCGGCCGCGAGGCGCTTGCGGAACGCGCGGATCTCGCGCCACGTCGCACCCGAGAGCGGCTTCTTGCGCCAGCGGCGCAGCGAGAACGGCAGCACGTCGCGCACGCCGTCGACGAGCCGCACGAGGTCGACGAAGCTCTCCTCGACGAGCCAGTCGATCTGCGCGTCGGGGTGGCGGCGCCGGATATCGGCGATCACGGGCATGTTGTGCACGACGTCGCCCAGAGACGACACGCGCACGATCAGAATCTTTTGCACGCTGAAAAAACGCCGGCGGACGGCCGGCGACAGGCATAAAGACGCGATTTTATCGCGCCCGGGGGACCACACAGGCAAAAAGCGGCCGCACGCCGTCGGCGTGCGCCGCTTTTCGGGAATGGCGCGACGATCCTTCGACCCTCATCGCGCCGGCGGCGGCCCGCAGGCCGCCCAGGCTCAGAACGGCAGCTTGACGTCCGGCTTCGCGGCCGTCAGCACGCGGCGGAAGTCCGCCTGGATGCGCGCGAGCCCTTCCTGCGTCTCCGATTCGAAACGCATCACGACGACCGGCGTCGTGTTCGACGAACGCGCAAGGCCGAAGCCGTCCGGGTACTCGACACGCAGGCCGTCGATCGTCACGACTTCGTCGGCGCCGTCGAACTTCGCTTCCTTCTGCAGCTTCTCGATCAGGCGGAAGTTCTCGCCTTCGTCGAGCCAGAGCTGCAGCTCCGGCGTGCTCATCGCGTCCGGCAGCGCATTGAGCACCGCGCTCGGATCGGCCGTCTTCGCGAGGATCTCGAGCAGGCGCGCGCCCGTGTAGAGACCGTCATCGAAGCCGTACCAGCGATCCTTGAAGAACACGTGGCCGCTCATCTCGCCCGCGAGCGGTGCGCCCGTCTCGCGCAGCTTCGCCTTGACCAGCGAATGGCCCGTCTTCCACATCAGCGGCTCGCCGCCCTTCGCCTTCACCCACTGCGCCAGATGGCGCGTGCACTTCACGTCGTAGATGATCTGCGCGCCCGGGTTGCGCGACAGCACTTCCTCCGCGAACAGCATCAGCTGGCGGTCCGGATAGATGATCTGGCCGTCCTTCGTGACGACGCCGAGGCGGTCGCCGTCGCCGTCGAACGCGAAGCCGAGCTCGGCGTCGGTGTCCTTCAGCGCCTGGATCACGTCCTGCAGGTTTTCCGGGTGTGCCGGATCGGGATGGTGGTTCGGGAACGTGCCGTCGATGTCGGTGAAACGCTCGACGAGCGTGCAGCCGAGCGCCTTGAACAGGCGCGTCGCGAGCGGGCCGGCGACGCCGTTGCCGGCGTCGACGACGAGCTTCAGCGGGCGCGCGAGCTTCACGTCGCCGACGATGCGCTCGA